>JACDJA010000228.1_pt1 | contig 73384 bp, 55 predicted proteins | sample 7449241 | NCBI WGS metagenome assembly JACDJA01 (sample SAMN14253289, study PRJNA609438) | sludge metagenome | isolation source: initial anaerobic sludge | collected 2018-12-20 | reverse complement strand
TCGTGGGCCCGGACCAGGCCGCCATCGAGCAGCTCTCGCGGGTCGCCGAGCCCGTTGTGCTCTAAGCCGAGGCCGATCCGCGCGGCGAGGGCGATGGCCTTCGCCGCGCCCGTTCGCATTTGTTTGGTGGCGCATCAGGGACTCGAACCCCGGACCTGCGGATTATGATTCCGTCGCTCTAACCGACTGAGCTAATGCGCCAGAGAACCGGTGATTTTACTGATCCGCGGCGATCTCTGTCAAAGCCTCGGTCGCGGCTCAGCTGCCTCGGGCGGCGCGCAGCGCGTCGCGCGTCTGCCGTGCGACGAGCGCGGCGGCCTGTGCGAAGTCGTCGCCGCCGCTGGCATAGAGGATCGCGCGCGACGAGTTCACGAGCATCCGCGCGCCGCCGGCGCGCACCGTCGCCTCGATGTCGCCGCCCTGTGCGCCGATCCCCGGCACGAGCAGCGGCAGTTCGCCCGCCAGCGCACGCACGCGGGCGAGCTCGGCCGGGAAGGTCGCGCCGACGACGAGTCCGAGTTGTCCGCTGGTGTTCCAGCGCTGCGAGGCCAGGCGCGCCACCCGCTCGTACAGCAACTCGCCGCCGACGTCGAGCGCCTGAAGGTCGCTGCCTCCCGGATTCGACGTGCGGCACAGCAGCAGCACGCCGCGGTCCGTCCACTCGAGCCAGGGCGCGATCGAGTCGAAACCCATGTAGGGATTCACGGTGACGGCGTCTGCACGATAGCGCTCGAAGGCCTCGATCGCGTAGCGCTCGGCGGTTGCGCCGATGTCGCCGCGCTTCGCGTCGAGCACGACCGGCTTGCCGGGATGCTCCTGGTGGATGTGCCGGATCAGCGCCTCGAGCGCGTCTTCGGCACGCGCGGCGGCGAAGTACGCGATCTGGGGCTTGAACGCGCAGGCATACTGCGCGCTGGCGTCGACGATGGCCCGGCAGAACTCGAAGATCGCGTCGGGGTGCCCGCGCAGGCAGGCGGGAATGCGCCCCGGATCGGGGTCGAGCCCTACGCAAAGCAGCGAGTCCGCGTCGCGCCATGCCGCTTCCAGTGACCGTACGAAACTCAAGCGATCGACTCCCCGTGTTTCGGCTCGCGGGCGATTCTAGTACGCCGACCCGGGAGGTATCGCAACATGAAAGCGCGTCTTCGGCCTCATCGCGGCGTTGCAAGCCAATCCGTGCATCTCTCCGGCCGCGACCTCGCGCTGCTGGCATTCCTCACGCTCGCCTGGGGCGTGAACTGGCCGGTGATGAAAGTGGGCGTCACCGGCTTTCCGCCGATGAGTTTTCGCGTGCTGTGCATGATCGGCGGGGTGCCGCTCGTCGGAGTGATGGCACGCATCGCCCGCGTGCCGCTGCGTGTGCCCCGGCGCGACTGGTTCGAGCTGTTCGGGCTGGTGCTCACCAACATGGTTCTCTGGATGATCCTGAGCACCTACGGCGTGATGCTGCTGTCGTCGGGTCGGGCCGCGATCCTCGGCTACACGATGCCCATCTGGGCGACGTTGATCGGCATCGTCCTCTACGGCGAGAGCCCGTCGCTGCGCCTGTGGATCGGGGTCGCGGCCGCCGCGATCGGTGTCGTGCTGCTGCTCGCGAACGAGTTGACGACGATGGCCGGGCGACCGTCGGGCGCGCTGCTGATGCTGGGTGCCGCGACGGTCTGGGCCTACGGCACGCAGCGCATGCGTCGGCGGCGCGCGCCCACCCCGGTGCTGGCGATCACCTTCTGGTCGCTCGTTGCCGCGTTGCTCGTGTGCCTGGCGATCGCACTGGTGTTCGAGCCGGGGTCGTTTCGCGTCGCCCCGAGCACTGCGGTGTGGGGTGCGGTGGCCTTCAACGCCATCGTCATCTACGGCTTCGCGCAGACGATCTGGTTTCGGCTGGCGACGATCCTGCCGCCCGTGGCGAGCAGTCTTTCGATCATGCTCGTGCCGGTGCTCGGCGTGTTCTCGGGCATCGCGCTGCTGGGCGAGACCGTCGTGTGGACGGACTGGGTCGCGCTCGCCTGCGTACTGGTCGCGATGGGCAGCGTGCTGCTGCCCTCGGGCTCGAAGCGTTGACCGTGCGGCGAGCGCCGCACCGACACGATCAGCGGATCGGCGTCTCGTCCTCGAAGCGCTCGACCGGCGCGTCGGCGCCGGCGGCGAACTCGCTGCCCGGATATTTCGTCGTGAAGTCGTCGCGCACCTGCTGCAGCGGCAGGTCCGACCACGTTCCGTGGTCGGCGAGGTACTGCATGTGGCGTCGTCCGTGCGCGTCGTGATCCTGGTACAGCGCGTCCGAGCGACCGTCGAAATCGGTGGGGCGAACGCCGAAACGCTCGCACAACTCGATGTTGAAGGCGGGTACCGCCTTCACCCACCTGCCGTCGAGCAGCAGCGCGGCGTAGCCGTGGTCGTAGAAGACGTCGATGCCGCCCATCCGCGCGCGCAGCTTTTCGGTGTTCAGGTGGTTGACCACGTCGGCCAGGCCGACCGCTGCCGGGATGCCCACCGACCGAGCGCAGGCGGCGAGCAGTCCCGCCTTCGGCACGCACCAGCCGAACGCGTTGGCGACGATGTGGCTTGCGCGGTACGCCTTGGGCTCGTAGCTGATGCGGTAGGGGTCGTAGCGGATCTTGTCGCGCACTGCGTAGAACAGGCGTACCGCGCGTTCGCGCGGATCGACGGCCGAGCCGATCACCGAGCAGACGAAGTGTTCGACGCGCGGGTGCGTATAGTCGAAGAACGCGGTCGGTGCGAGATACGGTTCGAGGGCGTCCGCGTCGTCGGTGACCGGCGGCAGGCCGGGAAGGTGGATCGTCTGCATCGAAAAGCCTCCACGGCGATTGTAGGATACGACGGGCATTTGGGGCCTCGGAGCGCTTGTCCGCTACGATCTGGATCAACTTTCCATCCACCCGGGGCTTGCGATGAAAAAGACCAAAGCGATTGCACTGGCGGCCGCGAGCGCATTGGCGCTGGCCGGATGCGCCAATCTCGACGAGACGCAGCAGCGAACCGCGATCGGCACCGGCGCCGGCGCGTTGGCCGGCGCGGCGCTGGGCAGCGCGATCGGCGGCAGCGGCGTTGCCACGCGCAACATGGCGGTGCTCGGCGCCGCGGCGGGCGGGATCGGCACCTACATCTGGTCGCAGCGCATGGAGCAGCAGAAACAGGCCATGCAGCAGGCGACGCAGGGCACCGGCGTGCAGGTGACGCAGACCGCCGACAACCAGTTGAAGCTCAACGTGCCGAGCGACGTCTCGTTCGACACGAACAGCGCACAGATCAAGCCGAACCTGGCGCCCGTGCTCGACCGCTTCGCGCAGACGCTGAACGCGAACCCGGGAACCACGGTGCGCATCATCGGGCACACCGACAACACCGGGACCGACGCGATCAACGATCCGCTGTCGGTCAACCGCGCGGCGAGCGTGCGTCAATACCTTGCCGCGCGCGGCGTCGATCCGGCGCGCATCACGATCGACGGACGGGGCTCGCACGAGCCGATCGCCGACAACTCGAGCGTACAGGGTCGCGCGATGAACCGGCGGGTGGAGATCTTCGTCGGCGAAGCGCCGGTGGCCCAGCGCTGAAGGGGAACCCCCGCGGGTGACCGTCGGGCAACGAGTTTCGGCTCGTCGAGCGCAGGCGCCCGATCGAGCATCCAAAAAAAGGCCCGCGCGAACGCGGGCCTTTTCGGTGGAAGCGGATGGAAGCGGACCGGAGCGCAGCGCGGGCGTTTTCGCGCCCGCGCCCGCGCCCGGCACGACTTACATGTCCATGCCGCCCATGCCGCCCATGCCACCCATGCCGCCCATTCCGGGCATGCCGCCGGCCGGCTTGTCTTCCGGCGCCTCGGCGACCATCGCCTCGGTGGTCAGCATCAGGCTGGCGACCGACGACGCGTTCTGCAGCGCCGTGCGGGTGACCTTGGTCGGGTCGACGACGCCCATCTCGACCATGTCGCCGAACTCGCCGCTGGCCGCGTTGTAGCCGAAGTTGCCCTTGCCCTCGAGCACTTTGGCCACCACGACGCTCGCCTCTTCGCCGGCGTTGTTGACGATCTGGCGAAGCGGCTCCTCGACGGCGCGCAGCACGATCTTGATGCCCGCTTCCTGGTCGGGGTTGTCGCCCTTGACCTTCACCGCGGCCCGGGCGCGCAGCAGCGCGACGCCGCCGCCGGCGACGATGCCTTCCTCGACCGCGGCGCGCGTTGCGTGCAGCGCGTCCTCGACGCGGGCTTTCTTCTCCTTCATCTCGACTTCGGTCGCCGCGCCGACGCGGATCACCGCGACGCCGCCGGCCAGCTTCGCGACGCGCTCCTGCAGCTTCTCGCGGTCGTAGTCGCTGGTGGCTTCCTCGATCTGTGCGCGGATTGCCTTGACGCGAGCCTCGATCGCGGCCGTGTCGCCGGCGCCGTCGATCAGCGTCGTGTTCTCCTTGCCCACCTCGATGCGCTTGGCCCGGCCGAGGTCCTGCAGCGTCGCCTTCTCGAGCGTCATGCCGGTCTCTTCCGAGATCACCGTGCCGCCGGAGAGGATCGCCATGTCTTCGAGCATTGCCTTGCGACGGTCGCCGAAGCCCGGAGCCTTGACGGCAACGGTCTTCAGGATGCCGCGGATGTTGTTGACGACGAGCGTGGCGAGCGCTTCGCCTTCGACTTCCTCGGCGATGATCAGCAGCGGCTTGCCGGCCTTGGCGACCTGCTCGAGCACGGGCAGGAGATCGCGGATGTTGCTGATCTTCTTGTCGTGCAGCAGCACGAACGGCTCTTCGAGGATCGCGACCTGCTTGTCGGGATTGTTGATGAAGTACGGCGACAGGTAGCCGCGGTCGAACTGCATGCCCTCGACGATGTCGAGTTCGTTCTCGAGCGACTTGCCGTCCTCGACGGTGATGACGCCTTCCTTGCCGACTTTCTCCATCGCCTCGGAGATGATGCGGCCGATCTCCTCGTCGGAGTTCGCCGAGATCGAGCCGACCTGCGCGATTTCCTTGCTCGTCGTGCAGGGCTTGCTGATCTTCCGGAGCTCTTCGGTGAGCGCGACGACGGTCTTGTCGATGCCGCGCTTGAGGTCCATCGGGTTCATGCCCGCGGCCACGTACTTCATGCCTTCGCGCACGATCGCCTGCGCGAGGATCGTCGCCGTCGTCGTGCCGTCACCGGCCGTGTCCGAGGTTTTCGACGCGACTTCCTTGACCATCTGCGCGCCCATGTTCTCGAACTTGTCCTTCAGCTCGATTTCCTTGGCGACGGAGACGCCGTCCTTGGTGACGGTGGGGGCGCCGAACGAGCGCTCGAGCACCACGTTGCGGCCCTTCGGGCCGAGCGTGACGCGCACCGCGTTGGCGAGGAGGTTGATGCCGGTGACCATGCGCGAGCGCGCGTCTTCGCCGAAGTAAACCTGTTTGGCTGCCATCTGTATGTTTCTCCTGGTATTCGCTGGGGCCGTTCGTGCTTACTCGACGACGGCCATGATGTCTTCTTCGCGCATGACGAGCAGCTCGTCGCCTTCGACCTTCACGGTCTGGCCGCTGTACTTGCCGAACAGCACGCGGTCACCGACCTTGACGCCCAGCGGACGAAGCTTGCCGTCGTCGCCGACCTTGCCGTTGCCGACCGCGACGATCTCGCCCTGGTCGGGCTTCTCGGCGGCGGCGTCGGGAATGACGATGCCCGAGGCGGTCTTGCGCTCGTTGTCGAGGCGCTTGATGATCACCCGGTCATGCAGGGGGCGCAGTTTCATGCGAATTGACTCCACGGTTCGATTTCGAATCGAAAAAGAAAAAGGAAATGGTGCGAGCCGAAGACGCAATGCGTCGGTCGTCTCGCCATGCCCACCGGACGAGGCCGATGCCCGTGCCGGCAGGGAGCCGGCAGGTTGTTAGCACTCGTTACTGGCGAGTGCTAATTGTAGGGGCGGACCCGGCGCTTTTCAAGCCGGTCCGGGGCCAGTCGAGTTCGATTTCGTGTTCGCGGCGGTCGTCGACCAGCGAAACGACCCCTTCGGGCACTGCAACGCCGTCGAGTCGCAGCGCGGCTTCGGCGTCCGTCGCGACCACGCGGACGCGGATCCGGTACGGCGTGTCGCGGTGCCGGTAGTGCATCTCGAAGCCGTTCCAGTCCGACGGAACGAGCGGCTCCAGGCGCAGGCGCTCGCCGCCTTCGATGCGCAAGCCTAGCAGCGACTCGACGACGAGCCGGTACATCCAGCCGGCCGACCCGGTATACCAGCTCCAGCCGCCGCGCCCGACGTGCGGGGCGACGGCGTAGACGTCGGCGGCGACCACGTACGGCTCGGCCCGGTAGAGGTCGACCTGTTCGGGCGTCGTGCCGTGGTTGACCGGGCAGATCAGCCGGAACAGTTCCCAGGCGCGCTGCGCGTCGCCCTGCTCGGCGAAGGCCATCGCCGCCCAGATGGCCGCGTGCGTGTACTGCCCGCCGTTCTCGCGTACGCCGGGGACGTAGCCGGCGATATAGCCGGGATTGGGGTCGGGGTCGTCGAAGGGCGGATCGAGAAGCTGCACGAGCCGCGCTTGGCGGCGCACGAGGTGCTCGTCGAGCGCTTTCATCGCGGCGGCCGAGCGCTCGGGCTCGCCCGCGCCGGAGAGCACCGACCAGCTCTGCGCGATCGAATCGATGCGGCATTGCCGATTCTGCGCCGAGCCGAGCGGCGTGCCGTCGTCGAAATAGGCGCGCCGGTACCAGTTCCCGTCCCATCCATGCGCGGCGAGCCGCTCGCGCAGCGTGCGCGCTTCGGTCTCGCACAACGCGGCGAAGGGCTCGTCGCCGTGACCGCGCGCGATCGGTGCGAAACGACGCAGCACCTCGTGCAGGAAGAATCCGAGCCAGACGCTCTCGCCGCGGCCGTCGACGCCGACCAGGTTCATGCCGTCGTTCCAGTCGCCGGTGCCGATGAGCGGCAGACCATGCGGGCCGTAGCGCATGCCGTGGCGGATCGCCAGCACGCAATGCTCGTACAGCGGCGCTTCGGCGCCCGATTGCGTGGGCAGGTCGTAGTACGAGTCTTCGCCCGGGTTGACCGGGCGGCCTTCGAGAAACGAGGCGTGTTCGTCGAGCACGCCGGTGTCGCCGGTGACGTGCACGTAGCGGCTCGTGGCCAGCGGCAGCCACAGGTAGTCGTCGGAGCACTGCGTGCGAACGCCGCGGCCCGATGGCGGATGCCACCAGTGCTGCACGTCGCCCTCGACGAACTGGCGCGACGCGCAGCGCAGCAGATGCTCGCGCATGAGCATCGGCTCGACGTGCACGAGCGCCATCACGTCCTGCAGCTGGTCGCGAAAGCCGAAGGCGCCGCCGGACTGGTAATAGCCGCTGCGCGCCCAGACGCGGCACGCGAGCGTCTGGTAGGCGAGCCAGCCGTTGGCCAGAACGTCGAGCGCTGGCTCGGGCGTCGAGACCTGCACGGTGCCCAACGCATTGCGCCAGTACCGGTGCACGCCGTCGAGCGCTTCGCGCGCGCCGCCCGAGCCGCGGAAGCGGTCGATGAGACGGTGTCCCTCGTCGGCATCGCGCGCCACGCCCAGGCGAAAGACGATTTCGCGTTCCTGCCCGTCGGCCAGTTCGAACGGCACCTGGATCGCGGCGCACGGGTCCAGGCCGACGCCGCTGCGCCCGGACAGGCGCAGGTGGCGCATCGCCGCGGGCCGGCGAAGCGTGCCGTTGCGCCCGATGAATTCGGTGCGATCGCAGGTCCACGACTGGAACGATTCGCCGGTGTGCAGGAAGGCGACGTACGAGGCGAAGTCGGCCGAGTAGCGGTTGCGCGCGAGCAGTGCACCGCTGTGCGCATCGAGCGCCGTCGCGACGTGCATCGCCGACTTCGAGCGCAGGTCTGCCAGCACCCATTCGACATAAGCGGTGGCCGACAGCTTGCGCGCGCGTCCCGAACGATTGCGCACGCGCAGCACCGAGAACTTGACCGGGGCGTCGAGCGCGACGAAGGTCGTCAGTTCGGATTCGATTCCCGATTCGCTGCGCTCGAACACGCTGTAGCCGAAACCGTGGCGGGCAGTGCACGAAGAAGCGCCGTCGCCGGGCAGCGTCAGCGGCGACCAGAAGCGGCCGCTCTCCTCGTCGCGCAGGTAGAACGTCTCGCCGCTGGGGTCCACCAGCGGATCGTTGTGCCACGGCGTGAGCCGATATTCGTGTGCGTTCTCGAACCACGTGTACGCGCTGCCGCTTTCGCTCACCACCGTTCCGAAGACCGGGTTGGCGATGACGTTCGCCCAGGGCGCCGGCGTCGGCTCGTCGCGATCGAGGACGACGTATTCATGCGCATCGCGCGTGAAGCCGCCGTGGTCGTTGTAGAACAGGAGCTCGGGTCGAGCGGGCGCCTCGTCGCGCGGCGGCTCGTCCGTCGTCGGCCGGCTGCTGGGGACGAACGGTGCGATGCGGCGTTCGATCGGGCCGCGGCGCGACAACTGCTCGGCCAGTCCGCCGCGCGAGCCGACGACGACCGCGCGCGCGATCGATTGCATCAGCACGCGATCCTCGCGCGAGATCTGGCTGGCGTAGCGGACGAAGATGCCGCCGGGGCGGTCGATGACGTGCGATTCGACGCCGACCGGAATCAACCCGAGGATCGTCTCCTGCAGCTGCTGGCGGTAGACGTCGGCCTCGTCGTTCCAGATGACGAGGTCGACCGACAGACCCTTCAGCCGCCAGTACGCGTGCGCCTGCACGGCCTCGCGAACGAGTGCGAGGTGGGTGTTCTCGGCGACGACGACGAGCACGATCGGCAGGTCGCCCGAGATGCCGTAGCCCCACAGGTCGGTCTGTCCGCGACGGTTTCGCATCAGCACCGCCGACTCGGCGCGCAACGCGGGATTCGCGTAGATCACCGAACTCGCCAGCCGCGCGTAGAGTTGCGCGTCGACCTCGGAGGCGCCGAGCTGCCGCAGCACGACCTGGCTGTGACTCCAGGCGAGCTTGAAGACGCGATCGGTCAGGCGACGATCCGCGTACTTCTCGATGAGCGCCACGCAGGCGGGGCGGCTCGATGCGATGCCGGTCACCAGGTCGACGGTGGCCGCTTCGTCGGCCTCCAGCGTGATCGTGCAGCGGCTCGATGCGATCGGATCGAGCACCGAACCGCTCGAGCCCGACAGCGCGCCGGACGAGCGCATCGCGGCGGGAGAAGCGAGTCCGTTGCCGCGGCCGACGAAGCGCGCGCGGTCGGTCTCGTGCGAAACCGGTCCGGCCTGCGCAGTGCGCACCGCCATCAGGTGACACATCCACGGCGTCTGTTCGTCGGGCGAGCGCGGCCGCCGCGTGCACAGGATCGCCGACGGCGAGTCGAGGATCTCCGTCTGCACGAACAGATTGCTGAACGCCGGATGCATCGCGTCGGCCGCCGGCGGCGCGAGCACGACCTCGGCGTAGGTCGTCAGTTCGATCGTGCGCCGCCTGCGACCGCGATTGGTCAGCGTGACGCGACGCAGCTCGATGTCGTCCTCGGGCGAGACGACGATTTCGGTGTGCGTTTCGATGCCGGGGTCGTTCGTCGAGACGCTGTCGCGACGGCGGAACTCGGCGCGGCCCTCGGAGAAGATCGCCTCGTAGTGTTCGGCCCGACGCAGGCTGGGTTGCCAGGCGGTGGACCAGAACCCGTCGGAGGCGAGATCGCGTACGTAGCAGAACGCGCCCCAGTGGTCGCGCGTCGGATCCTCCTGCCAGCGCGTGACCGCCAGGCCGTTCCAGCGGCTGTAGCCGCCGCCGGCGTGCGTGACCATCACGTGATAGCGGCCATTGGACAGCAGCTGCACCTGCGGTGCGCTGCCCTGCGGGTCGGAAATCACGCGGATCGGCATCGCGCTCGGCGCGAAGCCGAGTTGCGACTCGGGCGACGGCGTCGTATGCCGGTGGAACGACGGCGCCTTCGGCACGCGCTCCTGCAGCAGCAGCAGCGCGCCGCGCAGGTTCGGTTCGGCGGCGAAGCGCCGCTGCATCGGCTGGCCGCGCAGCAGCGAGACGAGCGCGAGCAGACCCATGCCCTGGTGGTGCGCCATGAACGAGCGCACGACGATCTCGGTTTCGCCCGGCGGCAGACGCGACGCCGTGAAGTCGACCGCTTCGTACAGGCCGAAGGCGCCGGCCAGTCCGAGGTTCCACAGCCGTTGCAGGTTCTGCGCCGCCGCATGCGCATCGACCATCAGCGCGAGCACGCTGGCGTAGGGTGCGACGACGAGGTCGGCCGACAGTCCGCGCTTGAGCCCCAGGCCCGGGACGCCGAACGCCCGGTACTGGTAGTTCGACGCGGCGTCGACCGCGTTGTAGCCGGACTCCGAGATGCCCCACGGCACGCCGCGCTGGCGCGCGTAGTCGATCTGGCGCATCACCGCCGTCCTGCAGGTCTGCTCGAGCAGGCTGTTCTCGTAAGCCGGCATCACGAGCAGCGGCATCAGGTACTCGAACATCGAGCCGCTCCACGACACGAGCACCGGGTCGCCCGAGGCCCGCGTGAGCAGGCGCCCGAGCGCGAACCAGTGCTCGGTGGGCAGGCGGTTCTGCGCCACCGCCACGAAGCTCGTGAGCCGGGCCTCCGAGGCGAGCAGGTCGTAGTAGCTCGCGTCGAGCCGACGCTCGTCGACGTTGTAACCGATGCTCAGCAGGCGTCGCTGCGGATCGTAGAGGAGGCGGTAATCGAGGTCGGCGAGTGCGCTGATGCGCTCGACGAGCGCGTCGATCTGTGCCAGGCGCTCGCTCGCCGCGGTGCTGCCCGCCCATGCCGCTTCGCGCAGCGTCGGCACCGGGCGTCGGTCGTCGACGCCGCCGTCGCTGGCGTCGTTGCCGTTGCCCGCGAACGCCGAAGCCGGCGACGATTCCTCGGGGGCGGGCGCCATCGAATACAACTCGTCGAGCACGGCGTGGCATTGGCGCGAAAGCGCGCGCGCCCATCGCAGCGTCTCCACCGCAGGGCTGCGCTGCAGCGCGTGCGGGTGCAGCGCGAGGTCCGCGGAGTCGTCGGCGAGCACCTGCACCTCGGCGTCGGACTGCTGCGCATCGGCGTCGTCGTCGAACAGCGACGATGCGGCGACCGACGGCGGAGCAACCGCCGGCGCCGGGCGCGCATCGGCCGCATCGGCCGTGCGGCGCCTGCCCGCGGGAGCGTCGACCGGCAGTTCATCGGGGCCCCACGCAGCGGCGTGTTCGATCTCGTCGTTGGCCGCCGCGATCGCGGCGACGCATTCGTCGGCCGCACCCGCGAGCTCGGCGAAGGCGCTGCGGGCGGCCCCGACCGTCGTCATCGGCATCTGTGCGATGCGCGCCAGTTGCGCGCCGAAGCGGCGCGCCGGCGCCGCTCGTGCGGTCGTGCCGGCCGTCTCGAGAAGCACCTGCAGCGTGTCGTGCAATCCGTCGATCGCGCGAGGCGAGAGGATCGGCGTGTCGGCCAGCGCCAGCAGCCCGGGGCGCAAGGTGAGCAGCAGCCCCGCGAGATTGCCGCTGTCGACGCTCGACACGTACATCGGGCGCAGCGGCTGCAACGTGCGCGTGTCGTACCAGTTGTAGAAGTGCCCCTGGAAGCGCTCGAGCGAGTTCATCGTATCGAGCGTGTTCGCCGTGCGTTCGACCAGGTCGCCGCCGGTCAGGTAGCCGAAGTCGAAGGCCGCGAGGTTCGCCGCGAGAGCGAAACCGATGTTCGTGGGCGAGGTGCGATGCGCGACGCGCTCGACCGGCGCCTCCTGGTAGTTGTCCGGGGGCAGCCAGTGGTTCTCGGCGTCGACGAATTCCTCGAAGTACGCCCAGGTGCGTCGCGACAACACGCGCAGGAAGCGCAGCTGTTCCGCGCCGAGCGCTCGAACGCGTACGCGCAGCGGCCGGCTCAGCCACCACGCGATCGCCGGCGAGGCGAACCACCCGGCGAGCAGCGGCGTGGCGTACCACAGCGCTGCCGGATGCTCGCTCGCCAGCCAGCCGGCGGCGAGCACCGAGACGAGCGGTCCCGCCTTCATCGCCAGGAAGCTGCGCTGCAGGTCGGTCGCCGCGCTGGCGCTCTCGCCGCTGCGCGCGCGATCCTCGACGATCTCCGACGGGCGCCACTCGAGCAGCTTGCGTCGCGTGACGATCGTCCGCCATTGCGCGCGCACGACCGCATCGATGTGTACACGCGCTTCGAAGGGCAGGCACGCGACGACGAACAGCATCTGCCTGAACTGGCGCCAGGCCCCCGAGACGACGAGCAGCAGGTGACGCGTCCACGGCATCGTCTCGCTGCGCCGGAACAGCCCGAGCAGGAGCTCGACGGCGATCGGAACGAAATACACGCCGAGCATCGCGATCGTCCACCACGGCGACACGCCCGGCAGCGCCCAGCCGGCCAGCAGGACGAGTACGACGGCCGGCGCGACGAGGCTGCGGCGCAGGTTGTCGAGAATCTTCCAGCGTGCGAGCGCGCTCAGCGGATTGCGCGCCTCGCCGCCTTCGGGCGTCGGCACGCGCGGCAGCATCCAGCTCGCCACCTGCCAGTCGCCGCGAATCCACCGGTGGCGCCGAGCGACGTCGTCCAGGTAGCGCCACGGTTGCGACTCGTACAGCACCACGTCGTTGACCAGGCCGCTGCGTGCATAGCAACCCTCGAGCAGGTCGTGGCTGAGGATGCGGTTGTCGGGAAACACGCCGGCCAGCGCCCGTTCGAACGACTCGACCTCGTAGATCCCCTTGCCGATGAACGAGCCCTGGCCGAAGAGATCCTGGTAGACGTCGGAGACGGCGCGCGTGTACGGATCGATGCCGGGGTCGCCGGCGAACAGTGTCGCGAAGCGCGAGCGGTTCGCGCTCGGCAGGCTGACGCCGACGCGCGGTTGCAGGATGGCGTGGCCGGCGCACACCACCGGCGCGTGTCCGCGTCTCGGCTGCGCGAAGCGCGGGCGGTTCAGCGGGTGCGCCATCGTGCCCACCAGTTCGCGTGCCGCATCGTGCGGCAGCTCGGTATCGGTGTCGAGCGTGATCACGTAACGCACGCCGTGCAGCGCGGCGAGCTCGCCGACGAGGCGCGCGAACGCGCCCGCCGCCAGCGGGTCGGCCGGCGAACGCAACAGCCGGTTCAGGTCGGCGAGCTTGCCGCGCTTGCGTTCGCGGCCCATCCAGACGCGCTCGACCGGATTCCATCGTCGCGGTCGGTGGAACAGGAAGAAGCGCGCGCGCGCGCCCGGCGTCGCGGCCTTCGGCGCTCGCGTAGCGCAGGTTCAGCGCCTCGATCCCGCGCACCGCGGCGTCGAGCAGCGCTGCATCCTCGGGGCACTGCTCGGTGTGCGCGTCGGTGAAATCGGTGAGCAGCGCGAAGAACAGCTCGTCGTCGCGGTTCGCCAGCGCGCGTACTTCGAGTCCGTCGACGAGCGCGTCGACGGCGGCCGGGTTCGTGAGCATCGACGGCACGACGACGAGCGTGCGGCACTCGCGGGCGATGCCGTGCGCGAAGTCCATCCGCGCCAGCGGCTGCGGCGCCACCAGGAGCGCCGCGGCGCGGTTGACCAGCGATATCGCGAGCTGGCTGGTGGCGATCGCGAGCAGCACGAAGAGCGCGGCGACGCCCCACGGCGAACCGGGATCGAGCGGCAGCACGAGCGCCAGGCTGAACGCGAGCGTGAGGACGACGATCGAACCGACGTAGGGCAGCAGCCGCAACCGTCCGGCGCGCGAGCGGATGCGCTCGAGCTCCGACAGCCGCGCGCCGATCGAGCGTTCGAGCGCCGCGCGTCCGACATCGACCAGGTAGTAGCCGACGTGCGATGCCGGCTCGTCCGCGTCGCGCGAAGCTTCCGCCGCGATTTCCACCGCGCGGCGCGCGACCTCGAGTTCGCTGGCCGGGCTGCGCCGCGCGAGCGCCTCCACCGCGTGCCGGTAGCGGTCGCGCGTGGCGAAGTCCATCTGCGCGTAGACGCCGGAGGGATCCTGGCGCAGCGCGCGCTCGACGAGGCTCATCGTCTCGACGAAGGCACGCCAGTCGAGCGCCGCCAGTTCGCGCAGGCTGCCGATGCTGTTGCTCACCAGCACCTCGTCGGTTGCCTGGCGCCGGTTCTCGCGCCGCACCTGCTGCTCGATCGTCAGGCCGGCCTCGGCCAGGTGCTGCTCGACCCAGGTCAGCGGCAGCGCCAGCGAAGGGCTGCGCCCCTGCAGCCGACGCACCAGTTCGGCGACGAACGCGCTGCCCAGCGGCGGACCCGAGCGCGCCATGTCGGCGACGACGACGATCACGTTCTTCGGGTCGCGCTCGGCCGTCGCGATCATCTTGTCGGCCCAGCTGTCGGCGAGATCGCGCTGGCGGTGACCGCGTTCGATACGCAGCGCCGCGCCGGCGAGCTTTTCGATCAGCGCCAGGCGCAGCATGATCGGAATCGCCCACAGCTCGCCCAGGTGCAGCGGCTCGATCGTCTGGTACGACTCGACGAACCGGCGCAGGCTGTCCAGGTCGACGCGCCCGTCGGCGTGCGAGATGCTCTCGAGCGCCAGGTCGTAGACGCGCGGCAGGCCGGCGGAGGCGCCTTCGAGCAGTCGCGGCAATTCGCGGCTGTAGCTGGCGGGCAGGTGTTGCCGCGCGATGCGGATCTGCTCCTCGATCAGGTAGAAATTGTCGAGCATCCACTCGCCGGCCGGCGTCGTTCGGCGCGATTCGGCCACCATCGAGCACAGCTGCTGCCAAACCGAGACGAGGACCGACTCGTTGTTCGCCAGCCGCTGGAGCAGCGCGTTCGATCCGCGGCCGGCGGCCAGTTCGTGCTGGCGGGCCAGGCGCAGCCCGTGCTGTGCCATCTGCTCGGCGGTGTAGATCTCGGCCGCCTCCGACGACTCGTCGGTTTCGATGGGAGCCGAGCGGATCGTCGTGACCCACGGAGCCCATGCGGGGAGATGCCAGAGGGACGTGCTGCGAGGTGACTTCAAGGGGCGGATCCCGTTCGTTCGGGCGAACGCGTCTCGGCGTGCAAGCGGCGTGCTTGCAGCGACCGCTGCACGCGATTCTGCGCTGGCGGCTGTGCGCCCCCCGAGAATAGCCGGCCGGCCCGGGTCGGGCCGTGAAAGGCGATGGTCGCGCGGCGGGAACGTGGGCGAAAGGTGCCCCAAAACGAAAGCGCCGCCCTGCGGCGGCGCGTGAAAGCATCGCCCTGCGGCGGCGCGTGAAAACGCCGCCTGCGGCGACTCGGCAAAACGAAACGGCCGCCTTGCGGCGGCCGTCGGGTCCGAACCGGGCGCGGCTTGCGGCCGCTCCGGTACGAATTACAGCGGGCGGATCGCCGACGCCTGCAGTCCCTTGGGGCCCTGCTTGACGGCGAACTCGACGCGCTGCTGTTCCTGCAGCGTCTTGAATCCGCTTCCCTGGATCTCGGAGAAATGCGCGAAGAGATCCGCGCTGCCGTCATCGGGGGCGATGAAACCGAAACCCTTCGACTCGTTGAACCACTTGACCACGCCGGTCACTCGATTGCTCATGTTTGCGCTCCATTCGTTACGCGTTCGGAAATACACCGGGCGCCCTGGCCGCGGCGGCAGACAGATCAAGAGGAACAATCAGGTATTCGAGACGCGCTGCCGTGAGGGCAGGCCGGCTGGACACGCAAAGATGGACGACTCGCTCGGTATGCGCGGCGCAGGATACGTGCCCTGCGCAGGCTTGTCAAGCGCAGCGTTGCCGCGGCAGGTCCGGCTCGTACGACCGCGCGGTCCTGTCAGGCGATGCGCGAGTAGCCGGCGCCACCGGCCGCCTGCCGCGCCAGATGCCGGTCGAAGGCCATGGCGACCGCGCGCACGAGCAGCCGCCCGCGCGGCAGCACTTCGATGCCGCGCTCGTCGAGGCGCACCGCTCCGGCGTCGGCCAGCGGCGCCAGCGCCGCCCGCGCGTCGGCGAGCAGCCTGCGGCTGTCGATGCCGCGGCGCGCATCGAGCGCGTCCCAATCGAGCGAGAAATCGCACATCAGCGACTGGATCGCATCGCGACGAAGGAAGTCGTCTTCGTCGAGCGCGATGCCTCGCACGATCGGCAACTCGCCGCGCTCGATGCGGCGGTAATAGCCGTCGAGCACCTTGTCGTTCTGCGCGTAGACGTCGCCCACCGAGGAGATCGCGGAGACGCCGAGCGCGATCAGGTCGCCCGAGTCGTGCGAACAGTAGCCCTGGAAGTTGCGGTGCAGCCGGCCTTCGCGCTGCGCGATCGCCAGTTCGTCGTTCTCGCGCGCGAAGTGATCGAGCCCCAGGTGCAGGTAGCCGGCGCTCTCGAACGTCGACACGGCCGTCTCGAACATTCGCGCCTTGGCCTCCGAGGAGGGCAGGTCGGCTTCGGAGATCCGGCGTTGCGGCTTGAACAGCGTCGGCAGGTGCGCGTAGTGGTAGAGCGCGATGCGGTCGGGAGCGGCCGCGATCGTCTTGCGCAGCGTCTCGCCGAAGCTCTCCGGGTTCTGTTTCGGCAGCCCGTAGATGAGATCGACGTTGATCGACCGGAAACCGCAGTCGCGCGCCGCTTCGATCAGTGCGACCGTCTGCTCGTACGACTGGATGCGGTTGACCGCGGCCTGGACGGTGGGATCGAAGTCCTGCACGCCGAGGCTGATGCGGTTCAGTCCCATGTCGCGCAACGCGCGGATGCGCTGCGTGCCGACGGTGCGCGGGTCGACCTCGATCGAATATTCGCCGTCGTCGGAGAACGCGAAATATTCGCGCAGCGAGTCGACGAGCTGGCCGAGCTCGGCATCGGGCATGAACGTGGGCGTGCCGCCGCCGAAGTGCAGGTGCCGCACCGGCTGGCCGCGCCCGGTGCGCTCGGTCACCAGCGCCATTTCACGCCGCAGCGCTTCGAGATAGGGCGTGGACTGCTCGACGTGCCGGGTGCCGATCTTGTTGCACGCGCAGTAGTAGCAGATGACCCGGCAGAACGGGATGTGCACGTACAGCCCGAGCGATTCGCCGCGGCGCCCGGCGCGCTCGACGAGCGCGCGACCGTAGCGATCCGCGTCGACCCGTTCGTCGAAGCGGTCGGCGGTGGGGTACGAGGTGTAACGGGGTCCGCGGCCGCCGAAGCGCTCGAGCAGTTCGGCATCGATGACCAGCGGTTCGCGCGAGGCGGCAGTCATGTCCGGCGGATTATATCGCTGCGGCGCGTCGTCCTCCTGCACCCCGATGGATAATCGCGCGTCGCACCCGCGGTGGACCCTTCGACGGCGAGCCTCGGCAGGCGTGCGGCGTCGTGACCTCCGGTATCTTCCATGAAATCGCTCGAGCGTCGGTTCGCTACGGCTGCGGCACTTGCGCTGTACCTGTCCTTCGTTGCCTATCAGTCGCTGGCCGGCGGATCACCGAAGCCGTGCACGGCGCCGCTGGCCGATCCGGGCAGCGGCTGGTACGGAAGCGACGCGCTGGCCAATGTCGTCGCCTACATTCCGGCCGGGCTGCTCGCGGCGGCGCTCGCCGCCTCGTTCACCGGCTTCGGCACGCGCACGCTCGTGTGGCTCGTTCCGGTCGCGTTCTCGTTCCTGATGGAGCTGTCGCAGTCGTGCCTGTCGGGGCGCGTCTCGAGCTGGGTCGACTGGGCGACGAACTCGGCAGGCGCAACGCTGGGCTTCGTCGCATTGCCGCTGGCCGTGCCGCTGCTGCGCCGCCTGGCGGCGCGCAACGGCGCGCACGCGCACGTCGCGTTGCCGGTGTTGCTCGCGGCCTGGCTCGTCGTCGCCACCTGGCTCGCCTCGTCGACCGTGCCGTGGCGCTTCACCTTCGACGTCGGCACCGTGCGCTCGAATCTCGCTTTCCTGCGCGGCGCGCCGACGTTCGATGCCTGGAGCGTCGCGCGTCATGCCTTCGCCTGGATGACCGTCGCCGGCGCGCTGCGCGCGCTCGTCGCCGACCGGCTGCGCGCGTCGACCGCGCTGCTGCTGACGATCGCCGCTTCGCTGGTCGCGCAGGCGTTGCTCGAGTCGCGTGCACTGTCGTGGTCCGAGTTCGCCGGCATGGCGCTCGGCGCTTTCGTCGCGCTGGTGCTGCTCGTTCCCGCCGCCGACGGGCCACTCGCGCGGCTGTTGCCGGTGCTGGCGTTCGCGTCGATCGGCGCCTACGAACTCGCGCCCGGTCGCGCCGGCTGGGGAACCGCAAGCGCGTTCTCGTGGTGGCCGCTCGTCGGCCGCGGAAACCTGTTGGCCGCGCTCGACTTCGCCCTGTATTTCTGCTGGCTGGCCTTCGCGCTGGTGCTCGCGCTGCGCTGGTCGAGAGCGGGTACGCGAGCGGCGATCGCGCTCGGCTCGGTGGCGGTCGTCGCGCTGCTCGCGCTCGAACTCGCGCAGCGCGAGATCCCGGGACGCAGCGCCGACACCTCGCCGGCGATCATCGCTGCGCTGGCGTTCGTCGTCGCGTGGCGGCTCACCGAGCGCAGCGGCGAGCGAATCACAGCCCGAGTTCGTTCCACATCGCGTCGACCCGTCGTGCGGTCCGTGCGTCGATCCTGATCGCGCGGCCCCATTCACGCGTCGTCTCGGCAGGCCACTTGTTGGTCGCGTCGATGCCGATCTTCGAGCCGAGACCGGAGACGGGAGAAGCAAAATCGAGCGAATCGATCGGCGTGTTCTCGACGATCGTCGTGTCGCGCGCCGGATCGACGCGCGTGGTCAGCGCCCACACCACTTCCTTCCAGTCACGCACGTCGACGTCGTCGTCGACGACGACGACGAACTTCGTGTACATGAACTGTCGCAGGAAGCTCCAGATTCCGAACATCACGCGCTTGGCGTGTCCCGGATACTGCTTGCGCATCGAAACGAGCGCGATCCGGTACGAACAGCCTTCGGGCGGAAGATGGAAGTCGACGATCTCCGGAAACTGCTTGCGCAGGATCGGCACGAACACTTCGTTGAGCGCGAGTCCGAGCATCGCCGGCTCGTCGGGCGGCTTGCCGGTGTAGGTGCTGTGGTAGATCGCATCGCGGCGCATCGTGATGCGATCGATCGTGAACACGGGAAACCATTCGCGCTCGTTGTAGTAGCCGGTGTGATCGCCGAAGGGGCCTTCGAGCGCCATCTCCCAACCGGTGCGTGCAGCCGGCGGCAGTTCGCCTTCGTGGCCGAGCATTTTCGCGTTCGCGCGCGTTCGCGCGAGATCGGCATCGGGCACGATCGATCCCTCGAGCACGATCTCGGCGCGCGCCGGCACCTGCAGCGTCGAGCCGATGCACGTTGCGATCTCGGTGCGCGCGCCTCGCAGCAGTCCGGCGAACTGGTACTCGGACAGCGTGTCGGGAATCGGCGTGACGGCTGCGAGCATCGTTGCCGGATCGGCGCCGAGCGCGACGGCGAGCGGAAACGGTTCGCCCGGATGTGCGCGTGCATGCTCGAGGAAGTCGAGCGCGCCTCCGCGATGCGCGAGCCAGCGCATGATCACGCGGCTCGGGCCGATCACCTGTTGCCGGTAGATGCCCAGGTTCTGCCGGCTGCGATGCGGGCCGCGCGTGACGACGAGTCCCCACGTGATCAACGGCGCGGCATCGTCCGGCCAGCACGTCTGCACGGGGAGCGTCGACAGGTCGACTGCGCTGCCTTCGTGCACGACTTCCTGGCACGCTGCACGGGAGTCGACGTCGCGCGGTGACATCTTCATCACCTGTCGCAGCATCGGCCACTTGTCCCAGGCATCGCGCAACCCGCGCGGCGGCTCGGGTTCCTTCAGCCACGCGAGCAACTCGCCGATCTCGCGCAGCGCCTGCGTCGAATCCGCGCCGAGTGCGGCAGCGACCCGTTTCGTCGTGCCGAACAGATTCGCGAGCACCGGCATCGCGTAGTCGCGGCCGTCGTCGTGGGGACGCTCGAAGAGCAGAGCCGGTCCGCCTGCGCGCAATACACGATCGGCGATCACGGTCATTTCGAGTCGCGGCGAAACCGCTGCGGTGATGCGCCTCAACTCGCCGATTGCTTCGAGTCGTGAAAGAAAGTCGCGCAGGTCGTCGTATTTCACGGTAGCAAGCGATCGCAATCGGAACCGGAAGGCATTGTGTCACCGCGGCGTGACACGTGGTCGATTGCGCATGGCGAAACGGTCGGGTTGACCGGCGCGCGACTTGCTTCATAGAATCCGAACCGTTTCGACCGCGCCGTCGCCCGACGGCCGATGCAACAGCCAGGCGAAACACCGCGCTTCGATCCGGTTCGAGGCCAACGCGGCCGCAGTGCTGCAAACGTGAGAACCCTTCGGCGACGTACCGAAGGGCAACGAAAGAAAGAGAGGCCCGCATCGTCTTGCGCGGGCTCGACGACCGCCGCCTCGGCGAGCCGTACGGCGAAAGCCGCAAGGAGTCTGGATGCAGCAGCAACAGGTCGGTGCACTGTTCGCCGTGTTCGTGCGAACCATCGGTGCGGTGCGCTTCGTGCGCGCCATCGCGCCGGTGGCCGCGCTGGTGGCGGTCGCCTCGATCCCGTTGCCCCGCGCCGCTTCGCCGATCGACGTGGCGGCGCCTTCGTCGGGTCTCGTGCGCATGCTCGATACCGCACAGCGCGCGGTGCACGGCGCTGCCCTGGCGGGCTCGCACGAGCGGCAACGACGGGTTGCGCACGCCGATATCCGAACGCACGGCGACGTCGGGGTGTCCGGCGACGTCGCGCAGACCCGCGGTTCGTCGTTGCTGCGCGCCGACGATCGCTGGATGCAGCTGCAGCACGGCGCGCGCGCGATGCAGCGAAGCGAAGACGCGCAGCATCGCCACGCCGGCGATCGCCTGCTGCACGCGGCGCCCGGCCACGCATCGGGACTGTGGTCCACGGCATCGACGCTCGACGTTCTCGCTTTGCTGGCCGACACGGTCAAGCCCGTCGCGTCCACCGGTGCCGCGGCGCGCGCGCCGCCCGGCGACTCCGCCACGCAATCGCAGGACCGCGGCCATGCTTCTCCGGCCCCCGCGCAGCAGCTCGCGCGAACCGGCGTCGATGTTGCCGCCCCTGCCGAAACCTTCCGGCTCGTCGCGCCGCCCGTGCCACCGTCCGCGAGCGCGGCCACCGAAGACAAGCCCGCTGCGCGCGACACGGTCTCGCCGCTGAAGCTCTCGCCCGAGCAGCGCAACATCTCCCGTTTCGTCGCGCGTCGCTACCGCGTGAATCTCGACGTCGTGCAACGTTTCGTCGCACACGCGTTTCGCGCGGCGGGCGAATTCCGCATCGACCCGTATCTCGTTCTCGCGGTGATGTCGATCGAGTCGAGCTTCAACCCGAACGCGCGCAGCTCGGCCGGCGCACAGGGCCTGATGCAGGTGCTCACGCGCGTGCACCTCGACAAGTTCGCTCCATTCGGCGGCGCGCGCGCGGCGCTCGATCCGGTAGCGAACATCACCGTGGGCTCGCGCATCCTCAAGGAGTACCTGGTTCGCGAGGGCAGCGTCGAAGGCGCGCTGAAGTCCTACGTGGGCGCGGCATTGCTGCCGCACGACTTCGGCTACGGCAACAAGGTGCTCGTGGAACGCGCGCGCATCGTCGCTGCGGCGCGCGACGGCACGGCGCGCCTGCCGCTCGCCGCGCAAGCGGGTGTCGCGACCCGGATCGCGATGGCCGACGCGCAGCGCCCGGCGCCGGGCTCGATCGCGTCGGCGAGCGGCAGGTCGGCGCTGCCCGCTCGAAGCGTCGGACCGGAAGCGAAAGCGCCCGAGCCGGTCATCGACGCGCCGATTCGCGCCGAGCCGATTCGCGCCGAGCCGATTCGCGCCGAGCCGGTGGTGCCGTCCACGGTCGATGCGGCAGCGGTCCGTGCCTCACCGTCGCGCCCTGCGCAGGTCAGCGAGCCGCAGGCCTCGGCGGGCCCGGCGTTCGACGCTTCGGCTTCCTCGCGCGATCTCTGAACTTCGCCGTGCGCCGGCCGCCGGCGCGCTTCGTTTCAACGCGCGCGCTGCGACAGATAGCGCCCGATGCGCGAGATCGCTTCCTCGAGGCGCTCCATCGACGTCGCGTACGACAAGCGCAGGTGGCGTTCGGCCTCGTGCACGCCGAAGTCCATTCCCGGCACGACCGAGACGAAAGTGCGCTCGAGCAGTTCGTCGGCAAGGCGCGCACTGTCGTCGGTGTGCGCGCTGCAGTCGGTCCATGCGTAGAACGCGCCGTCGGGCACGACCGGTACCGGCAGCCCGATCGCGTTCAGCGCCGGCACCACGTAGTCCCGGCGACGACGGAATTCGTCGCGGCGCTCGCGGTACACCGCCTGCGATTCGTCTTCGAAGCAGGCGAGCGCGGCGTGCTGCGCGAGCGTCGACGCACAGATGTACAGGTTCTGCGCGAGTTTCTCGAAGGTGCCGGCCAGTGATGCAGGCACGACGAGCCAGCCCAGTCGCCATCCGGTCATGTGGAAGTACTTCGAGAAGCTGTTCGACACGATGACGTCGTCGCCCAGTTCGAGCGCGGTGCGCCGCGGCTCGTCGTAGCGCAGGCCGAGATAGATCTCGTCGACGATCGTGAAGCCGCCGCGCGCACGCACGCTGTCGACGATGCGTCCGAGTTCGTCGAAGGGAATCGACGTGCCGGTGGGATTCGCCGGCGATGCGATCAGTGCGCCGCGCGTTGCCTGGCCCCACCGGGCGTCGAGCATCGCGCGCGTCATCTGAAAGCGCGTGTCGGCGCCCACTGGCAGCGCGCGCGGCACGCCGTCGAACGCGGCGACGAAGTGCCGGTTGCACGGGTAGCCGGGATCGGTCATCAGCACCTCGTCGCCGACGTCGACGAGCGCGCAGCAGGCGAGCGACAGCGCGGCCGATGCACCGGCCGTCACGACGATGCGCGCCGGATCGACGTCGACGCCGTAGTTCGCGCCGTAGTCGCGGGCGATCGCCGCGCGCAACTCGGGCAGTCCGTTGGCCGACGTGTACTGGGTGTGGCCCGCCTGCGCCGCGCGTTCGAGCGCGCGCACCACCGGGGCCGGCGCCGTGAAGTCGGGCTCGCCGATGCTCATGTGGATGACCGGGCGCCCCGCTGCCTGCAGCACGGCAGCGCGCGCGACGACCTGCATCACGTGGAACGGCGCAATTCTTCCGGCACGACGAGCGAGCGGGTACGGATTCGAGGGCGTCATGCGGGCTCATTGTATCGGCCGCCGGGCCGGGCGAAGCCGGGCGAAGTCGGACCAACCCGGGCGAGCGAACCTGACATAATCGGCGCCTCGTTCGGCAGGAAACCAGGATGACGACCTCCGCGAATCCGGAATTGCGCAAGGCGGCGCTCGAGTACCACGAGGCCGGTACGCCCGGAAAGATCGCGATCACCCCCACCAAGCAGCTGCTCACGCAACGCGACCTGTCGCTCGCGTACTCGCCGGGCGTGGCCGCCGCCTGCGAGGAGATCCTCGCCGATCCGCTGAACGCGTTTCGCTACACGGTGCGCGGCAATCTGGTGGGCGTCGTCACCAACGGCACTGCGGTGCTGGGCCTGGGCAACATCGGTCCGCTCGCGTCGAAACCGGTGATGGAAGGCAAGGCGGTGCTCTTCAAGAAGTTCGCCGGCATCGACGTCTTCGACATCGAGCTCGACCAGCCCGATCTCGACCGTTTCATCGACGCCGTCGCGGCGCTCGAGCCGACCTTCGGCGCGATCAACCTCGAGGACATCAAGGCGCCCGACTGCTTCTACGTCGAGCGAAAGCTGCGCGAGCGGATGAAGATCCCGGTGTTCCACGACGACCAGCACGGAACCGCCATCGTCGTCGGCGCAGCCGTGCTCAACGGCCTGCGCGTCGTCGGCAAGGACATCGGACAGATCAAGCTCGTCTGCAGCGGTGCGGGCGCCGCGGCGCTCGCGTGCCTGGAGCTGCTCGTCGACCTCGGGCTGAAGCGCGAGAACGTCTGGGTCGCCGACATCGCCGGCCTCGTCTACCGCGGGCGCACCGAGCTGATGGACCCGATGAAGGAGCGATTCGCGCAGGACACGCCGATGCGCACGCTGGGCGAAGCGATCGTCGATGCGGATGCGTTCCTCGGACTGTCGGCCGGCGGCGTGCTGAAGCAGGACATGGTCGCGCGCATGGCACCGAGTCCGCTCGTGTTCGCGCTCGCCAATCCGGTTCCGGAGATCGATCCCGCGCTCGTGCGCGAAGTGCGCGCCGACGCGTTGATCGCCACCGGTCGCACCGACTATCCGAACCAGGTCAACAACGTCCTGTGCTTCCCCTTCGTCTTCCGCGGTGCGCTCGACGTCGGCGCGACGACGATCACGCGCTCGATGGAGATCGCGGCGGTGCATGCGATCGCCGAGCTGGCCCGGGTCGAGATGTCCGACGTCGTGGCCGCCGCCTACGGTGCGCACGACATCTCGTTCGGGCCGGAGTACCTGATCCCGAAGCCGTTCGACCCGCGGCTGATCGTGAAGATCGCGCCCGCGGTCGCCCGGGCGGCAATGCTCGCCGGCGTCGCGACGCGTCCGATCGACGACTTCGACGCCTACCACACGCAGCTCGAGCAGTTCGTCTATCACTCGGGCCACTTCATGCGCCCGATCTTCACCGAGGCGCGGCGCAGCGCCGGCAAGCGCATCGTCTACGCCGAGGGCGAGGAGGAACGCGTGCTGCGCGCCGCGCAGGTGGTCGTCGACGAGCGCCTCGCGCGGCCGATCCTGATCGGGCGTCCGGCGGTGATCGAGCGTCGCCTCGAGCGTTACGGCCTGCGGATGAAGCCCGGCGCCGATTTCGAGATCGTCAACCCGGAATGGGACGAGCGCTACAAGACGTACTGGCGCGAGTACCACCGGCTCACCGATCGACGCGGCATCACCGAGGAGTACGCGCAGATCGAGATGCGCCGGCGCCTGACGCTGATCGGCGCGATGATGATCCGCATGGGCGAGGCCGACGGCATGATCTGCGGCACCTTCGGCGCCTTTCCGCAGCATTTGAACTACATCGACCAGGTGATCGGCCGGCGCGCCGGCGCGAGCGTCTACGCGGCGATGAACACGCTGATGCTGCCGAACCGGCAGGTCACGCTCGTCGACACGCACGTGAACGCGCAGCCGAGCGCACAGCAGCTCGCCGAGATCACGTTGATGGCGGCCGAGGAGCTGAGGCGTTTCGGCATCCGGCCACGCGTCGCGCTGCTGTCGCATTCGAACTTCGGCAGCTCCGACCAGCCGAGCGCGTTGCGAATGCGCGAAGCGCTCGCGCTGATCCGCGAGCGCTCGCCCGAACTCGACGTCGACGGCGAGATGCACGGCGACCTCGCGCTCGACGCGCAGCTGCGAGCCCAGGTGATGCCGCGCTCGACGCTGAGCGGCGATGCGAACCTGCTCGTGATGCCCGACATCGACGCGGCGAACATCTCGTACAACCTGCTCAAGACGGCGGCCGGCCACAACATCGCGATCGGACCGGTGCTGCTCGGCGCCGCCCGACCGGTGCACATCCTCACGCCGGCGGCGACGGTGCGACGCATCGTCAACATGACGGCCTGGATCGTCGTCGACATCAGCGCGCCGCGCTGAGCGGCCGCCGCCGCTGGCGGCGCGCTGCGCGCCGTTCGTCGGCGAGCGGCCCGGGCGGACGACGCCGCGCACGCCGCTCGTCCCGCGCCCGTTGACCGCGCGCGAAGGCGCCGCCTAGCATCGGTGCAACTGCCTTTTCGCGAACCCGTGCGCCGTGACTCCAGCCGATCTCCGTGAATCGTTTGCGTCCGTCGACGAGAGGGACTCCGACGATTCACTCGATCCGCGCCGCCGTCTCGCGCTGCTGCACGAATGCCGTGACCTCGTGCTCGGGCAATTGTCGCGCTTCATCGGCGAAGCGCTCGACCGGCTGAGCGTCGAGCTGACGATCGCGGCGATGAAGGCCGCGGGCCGACAGAGCCAGCAGGCGATGCTCGATGCGCTGTCGCTCGTGAGAGCGCACCGCAACGACATCGAATTCCGCTTTCGGCAGTCGTTCGAGGAGCTCTTCGAGCAGCGGTTGTTCGACCGCGGCCCGCAGAAGGGCGGCCGCTCCGGCGACGAACCCGAGGGCGGAGAACTCGCGCTCGTCGAGGACGACGCGATCGACGGGCGGATCGCGATCGACCGGCTGGTGCGCCGCGCACGTCGCCAGCTCGATCCCGACGAAGTGCTCGGCGTTCGCGCCCGCATGGCGGCACTGATCGGGCGCGACTGGTTCGACGAGGACGATTACCCGGCGTCGCCCGAACTCGTCTTCGAGGCGCTGCAGCGCTCGCTCGACGAACTTGCGCCGCCGGCCGACGTGCGAAGCGCGTTGCTGCAGGCCTTCGAACCGCACGTCGCCAGCAGCCTCGCCGACGTGCACGCGAGCGTCAACGAGCGGCTGCGAAGCCAGCAGGTGCTGCCGACGATCCGGCCGCGCGCCGTCGTGAACGAACAGCAGCGGCCCGGCTCGACCGACGCCGCCGGCATCCGTGCCGATTCGCCGGCAGCGACCGCTCCCGGCGCGCAATCCGCAGGCGGTCCGGCGGGCGCGCGAGCCGGGCCGGCGGCGGGAGCGTTTTTCGGGGGTCGACCGGCGTCGGGGGCTTCCGGCGCCGGAGCAGGGCAGTCGGCCGATTCGATCGCGCTCGATCGCCTCGACGTGTTCGACGACCTGGTGCAGCAGATGTCCTACGACGACCGCGCGGCGCGCCGATCGGCTGCGCGGATGCTGTCCGATCCGGAAACCTTCGGCATGGCCGACCTGCCGATGCCGACGGTGCAGCCCCCGCTGATCGAGGCGCTGCACACGCTGCAGTCCGCTCCGCGCGAACGCGCCGACGCCGCACCGCTCGCCGCGCAACTGCTCGACCAGGCCCGCAGCAAGGGCTCGTCGCTCGACCAGCTCACCGTCGAGATCGTCTCGCTGGTCTTCGACTACATCTATTCCGACCGCCGACTGCCCGATCCGGTCAAGCAGCAACTGCTGCGGCTGCAGGTGGTGGCGGTGAAGGCGGCGCTGCTCGATCGCAGCTTCTTCGCCCGGCGCCAGCACCCGATGCGGCGGCTGATCGATCGCGCCACCGAACTGGCGAGCGACCCGGACGCCGACTTCGGTGCGCAGTCGATGCTGGTCGCCGGCTTCACCGAAATCGTCGACTGGATCCTGGCGAACTTCGACGACGACCTTGCCGTCTTCGACGAAGCGATGGCGCGCTTCGATGCGCTCGCGCACGCCGAGGGCGAGCGCCGCGCGGCGCGCCTGCTCGAGCTCACCCGGCAGGCGCAACGCATGGAGGCGCTGGCCGTCGCGCAGGAGGAGGCGAGCGCGGAGATCGCGTTGCGCATCGACCCGGTGACGCCCGCCTTCGTGCGCGAGTTCCTCTACAAGTGGTGGTCGCTCGTTCTGGCGCACGCCCGCGTCGAGGGCGAATGCGGCGGTGCGGCCTGGGCGCAGTCGCTGCAGTCGGCCGAGATGCTCATCTGGAGCGTGGCGCCGAAACTGCCCGAAGACATCGCACGGCTGGCGTCGCTGCTGCCGAAAATGATCGGAGCGATGCTCAAATGCCTGCAGGCCGTCGGCATTCCCGACGCGGAGCGCGAACGCTTCTTCAACGAACTGCTTCGCTGGCACACGCGCGCGATCCAGGACGCGAAGGCCGGCGCCGGTCGCACGCTGCCGGCGATGCACAGCGCGATCCGGATCGGCGACGACGGCATCGCCCGTTTCGACGCCGACGCCGCCACGGCATCGCAGACGACGGCGCGCAAGCCCGCCGTGCGTCGAGCGGTCGACGACGCCGAGGTCGATGCATTGCGCCGCGGCGACCTGATCGAGTTCACCGACGACGATGGCACGTCGCAGACCGTCAAGATCGCGTGGATCAGCCCCACCAGGGCGCTGTACGTGTTGTCGCGCTTTCCGGAATTCGGGCGCTCGATCGAACGCTCGGCGCTCGTCTCCTGGTTCGCCACCGGACGCGCCCGCCGGGCGGCCGCGCACAACCCGGTCGACTGCGCGATCGCGGAGATCGCGCACAGCGACACGATCATCCGCAGTTAGCGCAAGCGAAACACCGCAGCAAGCGCGCGGTCGGCGGCGCCTGCGCTCGGCGCCGACCGTCCGCGCTGCATCGCCATGCTGCTGCCGCGATGCACGATGGCATCGCGGCGATTCTCCATTAGCATGCGGCGGAGCCTTCGTCGGATCGGGAGTCCGCCCGATGAGCAATCTCAGCAACATACCGCCGCACGCGGTGCTTCCGCTGCAGTCGTACGACCGCGAAGCGCTTCGCGCCGCGGCCGCGCGCGCCGAGCAGCGGGTGCTGCAGGCCGATTGCCTGGCGGCAACCGACCGCGATTCGGTGCTGGGCGAGATCGCGCAGGGTTTCGCGCTTCCCGGGCACGACAGCGGCGGATTCGAAGCGCTGTACCGGCGCGTCACCGGGCTGGAGCCGGTGCACGACGCCGACCAGCCGGGCTTCGTCGTGTTCCTCGAGAACCTGCCCGAAACGGCCGCTTTCGACCGCGACGCGCGCGATCGCCTGCTCGACGTCTTTCGTGACGCGGCCGACTACTTCTTCGATCGCGAGACGGCGTTCCGCGTCTTCTATTCGGTCCATCGGCCTTCGACGCGGGCGCGCACGCGATAGGGCGTCGGCCCGGCCGCGGTTTTGCGCGAGCGCGTGCCGCGCGGTGAGCGTCGCTCAGAAATCGCCGGCGAGCGCCTGCAGCGCGGCGAGCGCCGCCAGGCCGGCCGTCTCGGTGCGCAGCGTGCGCGGGCCGAGCCTCACCGGCGTGAAGCCCGCCGATTCGGCTGCGCCGAGTTCGAGGTCGGTCAGCCCGGATTCGGGGCCGACGAGGAGTTCGATCTGCCGCGCGGAGCCGACGACGATTTCCCGCAAGGGGCGGGCGGCCGTCGGTGCCAGCACCAGCGAGAGCACGTCCGAACGGCGTTCGCGTTCGGCAAGCCAGCGCTCGAGCGGCCGCAATTCATGAAGTCGCGGCAGCAGGTCGCGGCCGCACTGCGTGCAGGCGGCTTCGATCAGTCGCTGCCAGTGCTCGCGGCGTCGTTGCGCGCGCTCGGCATCGAGACGTTGCGGTGATCGCGCCGACAGAAGCGGGCGGATTTCGGCCGCGCCGAGCTCGACCGCCTTCTCGATCGTCCAGTCCATGCGCTCGCTGCCGGAGACGCACTGCAGCAGCGTCACGTGCAGCGGGCTTTCGGTATCGCCGGCGATGCGCTCGCCGATTCGCAGCGTGCACGCCCGCGGATCGGCGTTCTCGAGCGTGGCCTCGAAGCGCGCGCCGAGCCCGTCGAAGCATTCGATCGTCGCGCCCGCGCGCAGGCGCAGCACGCGCACCAGTCGGTGCGATCGCTGCGCGTCGAGTCGGACCGGTTCGCCGACGAGCCCGGCAGCCCCGGGGATCAGTATCCGGGCGCGCACGATCGCCGAGGCCGGCCGGTGGCGAAGACGGGCGGGCGCTGGTCGACGGCGTTCAGGACGCGCGGGCCAGCTCGACGACCTGCGCGCTGCGCCCGTCGCGCCGGCCGGGAAGCAGGTCGCGGTAGAAGTTCGGCAGCGCGAACAGCCCCTGGTGCGTGTCGCCGTTGTAGTAGCGCAGGTCGCCGATGTTGCGCTCGGCCAGGCGTCGCTCGGCCGTGGCGGGATCGATCGTCCGCGGATCCAGCGCGTCGGAGGCGCAGCACAGTCCCCAGTACGCGCCGTACAGCGGAATGTACAGCCCGAGCGGGCGCACGATCGCGAACACCGAAGCGAGTTCGCGCAACAACCGGCTGACGAGGTCGGGTCGGTACAGCGGCGAGCCGACGTGCAGCGTGACCGCCGCGCCGGGATTCATCACGCGCTTGAGCAGGCCGAAGAACTCGGCGCTGTACAGGCGGTGCGCCGGCGTGTCGGGATCGGTGAGGTCGAGCACGACGAGGTCGAAACGCTGCGCGTCGCGCGCGAGCGCCTCCACCGTGGCCCAGCCGTCGCCGATGCGCAGGTCCACGCGCGGATCGTCGAACGCCCCGCGATGCACCGCGCCCAGGTGCTCGCGCGCGATCCGAACGACCTCGGCGTCGAGTTCGGCGAGAACGACGCGCTGCATCGACGGGTGTTTCAGCAGCTCCTCGGTGGAGCCTCCGTCGCCGCCGCCGATCACCAGGGCGCTCGCAGGGTTCGCGTGCGCGATCGCCGCCGTGTGCGTGATCGCCTCGTGATAGAAGAACTCGTCGCGCTCGGAGGTCATGTAGCAGCCGTCGAGGCGAAAGAGCTTGCCCCACTGCGGCGTGTCGAACACCTCGAGCGTCTGGTACGGCGTGCGCACCGTCTCGAGGCGGCGCGCGGCGCGAAAGCCGAACGCACTGTCGGCGTTCAGCCACTCGAGCAGCAGCTCGCCTTCGGCCGAATCGGGGTCTTCGGTGCCGCGCAGGATGCGGTTGGTGTTCTGCTGGCGGGGCGCGAACGCGACGATGAGGTCTTCGAGCAGCTGCTCGGCCTTCGACGAGTTGTCGGTCGAGAAGTTGCAGACGTAGACGTCGAGCGTGACGCCGGCGCGCTCGGGCCAGGTGTGCACCGCCACGTGCGACTCGGCAAGCAGCATCGCGCCGGTGACGCCGCCGGGCTCACCCTGGTAGTCGGGGAAGGTGTAGAACTTCTCGTCGACCAGCGTGAGCTCCGCCTTGCGTACCGCGGCGCGGCACACTTCGGCGAGTTGCGTGGCATCGGTGAGCAACGACGGCGCGCAGCGGCAGCCGTAGAGATCGGCAGTAAGGTGCAGTCCCTGCATTTCGTTCCAACCCAGTCCCTCCGAAGAGGGTGAAGACCCCAAGACCCCCGGACGCGCCTACAGGCATCGACCGTTGCTGCAGTCGATGCCGTCGCCGCGGACTCGTGCTCCGCGGCGCCGACGCTTCCGGGACGCTCCGGGACCGCTCGCCAGCGCGCTCGCTTTCGCGCGGGCGCGCTCGTCAGCGCGCGGGCGCGCTGGTCTCGTTTGCGCGCCCCGCTCGCTGCCGCGCGGGCGGTTCCGGGCCCCGGGCCTCGCCTTGCCTTCGAAAGGCGCGGACCCGGGAAGCCGGACGTCACCGTCCGGCCAGTCCCTGAGTATCCCCACGGTGTTTCCTCGGGGATCCAGATCAGCGGAAATGTCGCAGCCCTGGCAGGGCCGCGAGAAAAGCCTTTGATTATATAGGAATTTGTCCGATGCGCGCCAGTGGCAGAGGCCCCTGTTTGTTAGAATGGCGTTTGCACCGTCTTCGCGCCCAGGAACCTTCCCCGATGCCCTCGTCCGCAGAAATCGTCACGCACCCGGCTTCGACTGCGGCGGATGCGCCGGGTTGTGAACCGGACGGGCAACCCGGCGGCGCGAGCCGCGAACTGCGCCGTTCGATGGCCGACGCGATCCGCGCCCTGGCGATGGATGCGGTGCAGCAGGCGAATTCGGGCCATCCGGGCATGCCGATGGGAATGGCCGAGATCGCAGTCGCACTTTGGGGCGGGGCGCTGAAACACAATCCGGCCGACCCGTCGTGGCCCGACCGCGATCGTTTCGTGCTGTCGAACGGCCACGGTTCGATGCTGCTGTATGCGCTGCTGCACCTCACCGGCTACGACTTGCCGATCGACGAGTTGCGCCGCTTCCGGCAGTTGCATTCGAAGACGCCGGGGCATCCCGAGCACGGCCTGACGCCCGGCGTCGAGACCACCACCGGCCCTCTCGGCCAGGGGCTGGCCAACGCGGTCGGGATGGCGATCGCCGAGCGGCTGCTCGCCGATCGCTTCAATCGCGACGGCTTCCCGGTGGTCGACCACTTCACCTGGGTCTTCGCCGGCGACGGCTGCCTGATGGAAGGCATTTCGCACGAGGCGTGCTCGCTGGCCGGCACGCTGCGCCTGTCGAAACTGGTCGTCTTCTACGACGACAACGGCATCTCGATCGACGGCCCCGTGCGCGACTGGTTCACCGACGACACGCCGCGACGCTTCGAAGCCTACGGCTGGCACGTGATTCCCGACGTCGACGGCCACGACGTCGACGCGCTGGATGCGGCGATCGCGCTGGCGCGCGAATGGGGCGCCAACGGCCGCGACGGCGTGTTCGCGCCCACGCTCGTGCAGTGCCGCACGCAGATCGGGCGCGGCTCGCCGGCGCGCGTCGGTTCGGCCAAGGCGCACGGCGAGCCGCTCGGCGCCGTCGAGGTCGCCGCCACGCGCAAGGCGCTCGGCTGGGCGCATCCGCCCTTCGAGTTGCCCGAACCGGTGCGCAGGGCCTGGGACGCGCGCACGCGCGGTGCGCAGGCGCAGGAGGCCTGGAGCGCGCTCTTCGAGCGCTACCGGGCCGCGCACCCCGCCGACGCGCAGGAGTTCGAGCGTCGCGTTGCCGGACGCCTTCCGGCGTCGTACGACGACGCCTTCGATGCGGCGATCGACGAGGCGATCGAGAAGGGCGGCTCGGTCGCCACCCGCAAGGCCTCTCACGACGCGCTGAACCACTTCGGTGCGGCGCTGCCCGAACTGATCGGCGGTTCGGCCGACCTCACCGGCAGCAACCTCACCGATTTCCGCGGCGCGGGCGCGCTGCGAGGCGGCGAGAGCTTCGTGGCCGGACGGCACGTGAATTTCGGCGTGCGCGAGTTCGGCATGTGCGCGATCCTCAACGGGCTCGCGCTGCACGGCGGCTTCATTCCCTACGGCGGCACCTTCCTCACCTTCTCCGACTACGCGCGCAACGCGCTGCGCATGGCGGCGCTGATGAAGCAGCGCGTCGTCTTCGTCTTCACGCACGACTCGATCGGGCTGGGCGAGGACGGGCCGACGCACCAGCCGATCGAGCACGCGGCGTCGCTGCGCCTGGTGCCGCGGCTCGACGTCTGGCGACCGTGCGACGCGGTCGAGACGGCCAGCGCCTGGGCGGCGGCGATCGCGCGCGACGACGGTCCGTCGGCGCTGCTGTTTTCGCGGCAGGCGCTGCCTTTCGTGTCGCGCTCGCGTGCGCAGCTCGATGCGATCCTGCGCGGCGGCTACGTGCTGCGCGACGCCGAACAGCCGGCCGTCGTGCTGATTGCCACCGGCTCGGAGGTTTCGCTCGCGCTGCAGGCCCGCGAGGCGCTCGGTGCCGAGGGCATCGCGGTGCGCGTCGTGTCGATGCCCTGCGCCGACCTGTTCGACCGGCAGGACGACGGCTACCGCAGCCGGGTGCTCGGCGTCGGCGTGCCGCGCGTGGCGATCGAAGCGGGCGTGGGCGACGGCTGGTGGAAATACGGTTGCGCGGCCGTCGTCTCGATCGACACCTTCGGCGAGTCCGCGCCGGCTGCCGAGTTGTTCCGTCACTTCGGGTTCACGCCCGAGAACGTCGTCGAAACCGTGCGCCGCGTGCTCGAGCGGCCTGCCGCCGCCTGATTCCCGCGGCGCGCGTTTCGCACGTCGGGCCGCATCGTGTTTCATCACTGCAGGGGTAACTCGTCATGACCATCCGGATCGCGATCAACGGCTACGGCCGCATAGGCCGCAACATCCTTCGTGCGCACTACGAGGATGGCAAGAAGCATCCGATCGAGATCGTCGCGATCAACGATCTCGGCGACGCGAAGATCAACGCGCACCTGACGCAGTACGACACCGCGCACGGCAAGTTCCCCGGCACCGTTTCGGTCGACGGCGACAGCATCGTCGTGAACGGAGACCGCATCCGCGTGCTCTCCGAGCGCGACCCGGCCGCGCTGCCCTGGGGCGAGCTCGGCGTCGACGTCGTCCTCGAGTGCACCGGCTTCTTCACCAGCAAGGAGAAGGCATCGGCGCATCTGAAGGGCGGCGCGAAGAAGGTGATCATCTCGGCGCCGGGCGGCAAGGACGTCGACGCCACCGTCGTCTACGGCGTGAATCACGAGGTGCTGCGCGCGAGCCAGACCGTGATCTCGAACGCCTCGTGCACGACGAACTGCCTGGCGCCGATGGCGAAAGTGCTGCACGAGCGCATCGGCATCGAGACCGGGCTGATGACGACGATCCACGCCTACACGAACGACCAGGTGCTCACCGACGTCTATCACACCGACCTGAGGCGCGCGCGCTCGGCGACGATGTCGATGATTCCGACGAAGACGGGCGCTGCGTCGGCGGTCGGGCTCGTGCTGCCGCAGCTCAACGGCCGGCTCGACGGTTACGCGATGCGAGTGCCGACGATCAACGTGTCGATCGTCGACCTGTCGTTCATCGCCTCGCGCGAGACGTCGGTCGACGAGGTCAACGCCGCCATGCGCGAGGCCGCGCAGGGCGCGCTGAAAGGGGTCATCGCCTACAACGAGGCGCCGCTCGTCTCGGTCGACTTCAATCACGATCCGGCGTCGAGCATCTTCGATTCGACGCTCACGAAGGTCTCCGGCCGGCTCGTGAAGGCGAACAGCTGGTACGACAACGAGTGGGGGTTTTCGAACCGCATGCTCGACGTGACGGTAGCGTGGATGAACGCCCGCTGAAGGCGAGCAACGTGAGCGCACGGCTCGAAGCCGCCGAGGCCGCGTCGCTGCTGCGCGAGATCGTCGACGGAAAGCGCGCGCTGCGGCTGCGCGATGCGCGCCGGCCGTGGGTGCAGATCGCCGTCGGTGAATGCGCGGTCGACGCCGACGGCGTCGAGTTCGTCTTCTTCGCCGACAGCGCCACGCTGGACCACCTCGTGTCCGCGCGCCTGCCCGACGGGCGGCGCGGCGGCTTCGAGGACTGGCTGATGAACGACGGCGCCAACCCGCTCGACCTGCTCGACGACGGCGAGCGCCACGAGATCGAGCAGCAGTTGCACGCGGCGCGCTGAGCGCCCCCACGAGGCATCGAATCGCATGCATTTCCGTCGCCTGAACGAAGTCGACCTCGCCGGCAAGCGCGTTTTCATCCGCGCGGACCTGAACGTGCCGCAGGACGATGCGCTGCGCATCACCGACGACACGCGCATCCGCGCGTCGCTGCCGGCGATCGAGCACTGCCTGGGCGCCGGTGCGGCGGTGATGATCACCTCGCACCTGGGACGGCCGAAGGAAGGCGTGGTGCGCCCCGAAGATTCGCTCGCGCCGGTGGCCGAACGCATCGGGCACCTGCTCGGGCGCCCGGTGCCGCTGGTGCAGGACTGGGTCGACGGCGGCTTCGAGGTGCATCCGGGCGAGGTGGTGCTGCTGGAGAACTGCCGCTGCAACGTCGGCGAGAAGGCCGACGACGCCGGTCTCGCGAAGCGGATGGCCGCGCTGTGCGACGTCTACGTGAACGACGCCTTCGGCACCGCGCATCGCGCCGAGGCGACCACGCACGCACTGGCGCTGCACGCTGCGGTGGCTTGTGCGGGTCCGCTGATGGCCGCCGAACTGGACGCCCTGGGGCGCGCGCTCGGCTCGCCGCGTCGGCCGCTGGTCGCGATCGTCGGCGGGGCGAAGGTTTCGACCAAGGTGTCGATCCTGCAGGCGCTGGCTGAACGCGTCGACCAGCTGATCGTCGGCGGCGGCATCGCGAACACCTTCCTGCTCGCGGCGGGGCTGCCGATCGGCCGCTCGCTGGCCGAACGCGAAATGACCGACCAGGCTCGCGCAGTGCTCGACGCGATGTCCGCGCGTGGCGCCGCGGTGCCCATTCCGGTCGACGTCGTCTGCGCGAAGGAATTCTCGGCCGGCGCCGAACCGACCACGAAGCCGGTCGAGGAGGTGGCCGAAGACGACCTGATCCTCGACATCGGGCCGCGCACCGCAGCCTCGCTGGCCGCCCTGCTCGGGCAGGCGGGCACGATCGTCTGGAACGGACCGGTCGGGGTCTTCGAGTTCGACGCCTTCGCAAACGGTACGCGCACGCTGGCCGAGGCGATCGCGCAGTCCGACGCCTGGTCGATCGCCGGCGGTGGCGACACCGTCGCCGCGATCTCGCGCTTCGGCGTTGCGGAGCGGATCGATTACATCTCGACCGGCGGCGGTGCGTTCCTCGAGTTCCTCGAGGGACGGACGTTGCCGGCAGTTGCGGCGCTGATGAAGCGCGCCTGAAGCATCCGCGCTGTCGGAGAATTTGACATCGCGTCGCCGAAGGCACGAAGATTTGCAATAATCCCTTTCTGATCAGTACGTTGCGCGTACAAGGCCTCGCCCTTGCTGCGATGGTCCAGGCGCTCGAAATTCAGGTTCGAGACAACGGAGGGATTTCTTTGCGTGCGCGTGTGCATGCGCGTATCGTGAAATGCCGTCCGGGAGCCTTCTTCGTGGATTTTCGAGGCAAGTCATGACCCAGCAAAACGAGAAGAAGCCCGATCAGCCATTGCACGAAGCCCATCGGCGCAAGCTGTTGCGGCTCGGCGCGGCTGCGCCGATGGTGCTCACGTTGCGACCGGGGGCGTCGTTCGGCGCATCGATGCTGTGCACCGAAAAGGGAATGGACGCCGCGGATGCGGCGAGGGCGGAGGCCGCCGACAAACTCGCCACGTCGCCCGATGCCGACGAATGGGCGCGTGCACAGGTCGACATCCTCGAGCTGCATCGCACCGACAATTTCGACGGCGGAAGCCTCGAAGACAACGTGATCGAGGGCAGGTACGTGCTCGGCACCGACGGCTCCACCTACTGGCGCGTCGATTCCGGCAGCCCGGGCGTCGGACCGACGATCGCGTCGGCGAAAAGCACGCCGCGCGTGAGTTTCGGCACCGGCGGCGCCGTCGGAAAGGACGGGCCGTTCAGCGCGGACTGGAACACGTCCAACGCGCAGGGGACGGTCGTCGAGAAGCGCTGGGCGCTGATCAAGGTCGATCCGAAGACCGGCGATCCGCTCGGCTACAGTTGGGAGCCGGAGGCGATCGGGGGCGTCGCGACGTCGGTAGGCTGCTTCCACTCGCTCCATCCGGGAGTCGCGCGCTACACGGGCGGATGGGATGGCATCGGAGCGTATCTCAAGCGCGTGCTCGGTCTCGGTTGATACGCGCTGCGCAGTGCGCGGCGACTCGGGGACCCATGCCCAGGCGCGGCCGGGGCTGCGCCGTCGTCCGTTGGCGGCCGATTCCCTGGCAGTCTTCGACCCCGACTCGTGGCGCACGCACATCGTCGCAGGCGCTGCCGCAATGCTGCTCACGCTGTTCGCCGAGCGCGGCGCACAGCGGCTGGACGCGCTCGTCGAGGCGCTCGGGCTCGCCGAAGCGGGCGTGTCGCCGCACGATGCGCAGATGCTCGTCGACAAGGCACTCTCCGAATTGCACGGCTGCCACCTGATCCAGTTCGGCTCCTGCGACTCCTTTCGTCCGGATTGAGTCCGTGATGAACAGCGCCACGACCGTCGCCGGTCTTGCGCACGGAGCACTTTGCGAACATCTGGCCGGCCCGGGCGTCGCTCTCGACCTGGGCGCCTGCAGCGTTCGCTTTCGTTCCGCGTACCGCGGCTTCGCGCACGCGTTGCGCACGCTCTACGGCGCCTTTCCGGTCGAGCCCGAATCGGGCTTCTGCGACGTCACGGTCTTGCTGCGCACGCGACGCGCACTGCTCGGCGGCGCATGGGCGCAGTTCTTCGTCGACGGCGAATCGTCGTTCCAGACCGTTCCGGTCGCGATGCACCTGCCGTTGGTCGAATGGGGTTTGAACTGGACGATCGCGCACCGCCTGCACGCCTGGCTCGTTCTGCACGCGGGGGTCGTCGCGCGCGGTGATCGCGCGCTTCTGATGCCTGCGTTTTCGGGCGTCGGCAAGAGCACGCTGACGGCCGCGCTGATGTGTCACGGCTACCGACTGCTCAGCGACGAGTTCTGTGCGATCGACCCGGCCAGCGGGAGCATCACGCCGGTGCTGCGTCCCGTTTGCCTGAAGAACGACTCGATCGACCGTATCGCCGCGCGCTGGCCCGAGCGGCCGATCGGTCCGCGCATCCACGGTACGCACAAGGGGACCATCGCGCACGTCGCGCCCACACCGGCGAGCGTCGAGGCGCGCGGCCGCAGTGCAAGGCCCGAATTCGTCGTCTTCCCGCGCTGGCAGGCCGGCGCGCCGGCGGCGCTCGAACCGGTTGCCGCGCCGCGCGCCTTCGTCAAGCTCTCGGGGAACGCGTTCAACTATTCGCTGCTCGGCGAAGCCGGATTCGTCGCTTTGACGAACCTGCTCACGCAGTGTCGCGTCTACGAACTGCGTTACTCCAGCTTCGACGAAGCCTTCGAACGCATCGATGCGTTGTTCGCCGAAACCGCGGTCGTTGCGCCGCCCGGCGAACCGGTGCGTCGATGAACGCGAACGCGCAGCGACTCCTCGCGCTGTTGCGCGATCCGCTGCAGCCGCAGCAGCCGACGCTCGCCGAATGGGACCGGCTGGTGCGAATCGCCCGGCTCGGTTCGGTCGCCAGCGTGCTGCACGCCCGGTACGAGGCGGCCGGCGCGCTCGACGTGCTGCCCGCACCGGTTTCGCGGCAGTTGCGCAGCGAGCGCACGGTCGCCGAATACCGGATCCGCATGACGCACTGGAACCTGCAGCATCTGGCCGAAGTGCTCGGCCCGCTCGATACCGAGCTCGTTCTGCTCAAGGGCAGCGCCTACGTGGCGCAGGACGCGCCGTGGGCCCGAGGCAGGCTCACCAGCGACGTCGATCTGATGGTGCGCGCTTCGCAGCTCGGTCGCGCCGAGGCGGCGCTGCGGGCAGCGGGCTGGCGTTTCGGCGAGATCAGCGACTACGACGAGCGGTATTTCCGCGAGTGGAGCCACGAGCTGCCGCCGCTGATGCATCCCGAACGTGCGTTGCCGGTCGATCTGCACCACACGATCCTGCCGGTCACCAGCCGCCTGCAACCCGATGCCGATGCGCTGATCGCCGGTTCCGTCGCCTTGCCTCGAACGCCGCTGCGGGTGCTCGCGCCGCACGACCAGCTGCTGCACACGTGCTGCCATCTGTTCGAGGACTCGGACATGTGGCATCAATTGCGCGACCTGCTCGACCTCGACGCGATGTTGCGTGCCAACGAGGGCCGATGCGACTTCGACGAGCAGCTCGCGGAATCGGCCGCACGCCACGGCCTGCATCGTCCGCTGCATTACGGGCTGCGCTATGCGCGTCGCTTCGTCGGCTCTCCGGTGCCCGCGCGCGCGGCGCGCGAAGCGGCACGACGGGCGCGCCCATCGCGTCCGACGGCGCTGCTGATGGACGCGCTCGTCGTGCGCTCGTTGCTGCCCGCCTCGCCCGACGTACCGGTCAGCGCATCGCGCCGATGGGCGAAGCGTGCGCTGAGGGCCCGCTATTTCGCGCGCCGCTTTCCGCCGCCGCTGCTCGCTCGTCATCTGTGGGCCAAGGTGTGGCGCACTCCGCGCGCCACTGCGATAGGATGAACGTCCGCCGCCGGGTGCGTGCGTTGCGCCCGGTCGATTCGTTCACCGCCGCATTTTCCCGGTCCCGCCGCAATGTTCCACCCCGTTCCCCGCGCCACCAAGATCGTGGCCACGCTCGGCCCGGCGTCGTCGTCGCCCGAGGTGCTCGAACGCATGCTGCGCGCAGGCGTCAACGTCGTTCGCGTGAACTTCTCGCACGGCACCGCCGAGGAGCACTCCGCGGTGGTCGCGCGCGTACGCGAGATCGCCGACCGCATCGGGCAGAGCGTCGGCGTGCTTGCCGACCTGCAGGGCCCGAAGATCCGCATCGGCAAGTTCGTCGACGGCAAGATCGAGCTCGCGGTGGGCGATCGTTTCGTCTTCGACAACGACTGCGAACTCGGCGACCAGCAGCGCGTCGGCCTCGATTACCCCGAACTCGTCAACGACGTGAGCGTGGGCGACACGCTGCTGCTGAACGACGGGCGCGTGACGATGCGCGTCGATCGCGTCGATGCACGCAGCATCGAGTGCACGGTGACGCAGGGCGGCACGCTGTCGAACCGCAAGGGAATCAACCGCCAGGGCGGAGGACTGTCGGCGCCCGCGCTCACGTCGAAGGACATGGAGGACATCAAGACGGCCGTCCGCTTCGAGGCCGATTTCGTCGCGGTGTCGTTTCCCAGGAATGCGGCCGACATGTACATGGCGCGCGAACTGATGCGCGCGGCCGGCGGGCGTGCGTTGACGATCGCGAAGATCGAGCGCTACGAGGCGATCGGCAACCTGAAGGAGATCCTCGCGGCGAGCGACGGGATCATGGTCGCGCGCGGCGATCTCGCCGTCGAGGTGGGCGACGCGTCGGTGCCTGCGCTGCAGAAGCGGATGATCCGCATGGCGAAGGACCTGAACAAGGTCGCGATCACGGCCACGCAGATGATGGAGTCGATGATCGAGGCGCCAGTGCCCACGCGCGCCGAGGTTTCCGACGTCGCCAACGCGGTGCTCGACGGAACCGACGCGGTGATGCTGTCGGCCGAGACGGCTGCCGGTCGCTACCCGGTCGAGACGATCGAGGCGATGGCGCGCGTGTGCGTCGAGGCCGACCGATCCGAGCGCCATGCGCTGGGCTCGGAGATCCTGGAGGCGAGTTTCACGCGCATCGACCAGGCGATCGCGATGAGCGCGCTGTTCGTGGCGCACCACATGAAGGTCAAGGCCGTCGTCTCGCTCACGCAGTCGGGCTCGACGGCGCTGTGGATGTCGCGCATCGACTCCGGCGTGCCGATCTACGCGCTCACGCCCGAGGAGCGCAGCCGGCGCCGGATGTGCCTGTACCGGGAGGTGCACCCGATCGTGATGACCTATCACGCGGTCGAACGCGAAGCGCTGCTGCTCGAAGCCGAGCAGCGGCTGCTCGAGGCGGGAATCGTCGAGAAGGGCGACCTGATCGCGCTGACGATCGGCGAGCCGATCGGCAAGTCGGGGGGGACCAATACGCTGAAGATCGTTCGCGTGGGCGAGCACGGGCGTTGAAGGTCGGTTTTGCCGGGTCGCGCCCGCGGGCGACGCGCTCCGGCGAAGCCGATCCGCAGGCAGCGCCCGTCGTGCGCGATAATCGGCCGTCGAGTGAGCTTCGCACAGCCCCCGCGGCGCGCAACGCCGGACGCGGCGCCTGTGCCAAGTTCACTTCGGAGGTCGTCATGCCCCTGGTTTCGATGCGTCAGCTGCTCGATCACGCGGCCGAGAACGGTTACGGGATCCCTGCATTCAACGTCAACAACCTCGAGCAGGTGCAGGCCATCATGGCCGCCGCGAGCGAGGTCGACGCGCCGGTCATCATGCAGGCGTCGGCGGGCGCGCGGAAATACGCAGGCGAGCTGTTCCTGCGACACCTGATCGAGGCGGCGGTCGAGAGCTACCCGAACGTTCCGGTGGTGATGCACCAGGACCACGGCCAGTCGCCGGCCGTCTGCCTGCAGGCGATCCGCCTCGGCTTCTCGTCGGTGATGATGGACGGTTCGCTGCAGGAAGACGGCAAGACGATCGCTTCCTACGAGTACAACGTCGACGTCACGCGGCGCGTCGTCGAGATGGCGCACACGGTCGGCGTCACCGTCGAGGGCGAGCTCGGCTGCCTCGGCTCGCTCGAGACGATGAAGGGCGACAAGGAGGACGGCCACGGCGCCGAAGGCACGATGACGCGCGAGCAGTTGCTCACCGACCCGGAGCAGGCGGCCGATTTCGTCAAGAAGACGCAGGTCGACGCGCTCGCGATCGCGATCGGCACCTCGCACGGCGCCTACAAGTTCTCGCGCAAGCCTACCGGCGACATTCTCGCCATCGATCGCATCAAGGAGATCCACCGCCGGATTCCGAACACGCACCTGGTGATGCACGGCTCGTCGTCGGTGCCGCAGGAGCTGCTCGCGGAGATCCGTGAGTTCGGCGGCGACATGAAGGAAACCTACGGCGTGCCGGTCGAGGAGATCCAGGAGGCGATCAAGTTCGGCGTGCGCAAGATCAACATCGACACCGACATCCGGTTGGCGATGACCGGTGCGATCCGCCGCTTCTTCGCCGAGCATCCGTCGAAATTCGATCCGCGCGAGTACCTCAAGCCGGCGAACGCGGCGGCGAAGAAGGTGTGTCTTGCGCGCTATCGGCAGTTCGGCTGCGAAGGGCAGGCGAGCCGGATCAGGCCGCTTGCGCTGTCGGTGATGATCGACCGCTACCGCAAGGGCGAACTGGCGCAGGTCGTGCGCTGAAGTCCCCGTCGCGGGGTTGCTCGTTTTTCGAGCGTTCGCGCGCAGGCATTCGGCTCCATGCGGCCCGCAGCTCGATTTTCGAGCGAGGGGGCTGGGAGCGCGCGGTCGGTTTCCGAGCGGAAGCTCCGGCGCGGGCGGCCGTTGCGCCGCCGGGGCGGGGGCGGGCGGCCGTTGCGCCGCCGGGCCGACTCCTAGCCGGCGTCCTCGATCGTGCGGTCGAGTGCGTTGTCGACGACGAGCGGCGTTTCGAAGAATTGCCGCGTCGGCGTGCTGCCGTACTTCTCGCGCACGCGTCGGCGCCACGCGTCGTCGTGTGCGGCGTCGGACGCCTCCTTCGTCTTCCAGAGGTACAGCGCGCCGGTGCGTGCGTTCTCGGCGTCATAAAGAAAGGTCTTGCGGATCAGCTGCGCGTTGCCGCGCCAGAACGGCGCCACTTCCCGCATGCCTTCGATCACTTCGTCGCGCGGCATGTCGGGGGGCAGGTCGAACCAGACGAGTTCGCTGATCATCGGTCGGGCTCCGGGAGCCGGGCACCGGCTGGGGCCCGCGCTCGTTTTCGATGCATTTTTCGTCGTGAAATGCATTCCACGGCCGCAGTCGCTCGCTTTTGCAGCGTGAGCATCGTATTCGAACGCGCGCCGCACGGGCGGCATGTTGTTCACCATGCGCTGAGCGCCATCTTCGTCGCAAGCAGGTAGAGCAGGCCTGCAAAGACGCGCTTGAGCGTGGCGACCGGCAGCGTGTGCGCCTTGCGCGCGCCCCAGGGCGCCGTGAGCATGCTCGCGGCCACCAACGCGACGAGCGCCGGCGCGTAGACGAAGCCGAGCGACGCCGACGGCAGGCCGGCGATGCGCCAGCCGCCCGTCACGTAGCCGATGGTGCCGACGAGGGCGACCGGAACGCCGATGGCGGCGGCCGTGCCGATCGCACGGTGCATCGTCACGCCGCAGAAGAGCATGAACGGGATGGCGAGGAAGGCGCCCCCGGCCGAAACGAGGCCGCAGATCACCCCGATCCCGTAGGCGACGGCAAAGGTGGCGGCGGTGCCGGGCATCTCGCGCGCCGCCTGCGGCTTTCGCCCGACGAGGATCTGCGTCGCGCCGGCGAAGACGATCACGGCGAAGGCGAGCGCGAGCGTGCGCTGGCTGATCCAGCCGGCTGCCAGCGTCGACGACAGCGCGCCGAGCAGCATGCCCGGCGCGATGCGCGCGACGACGTGCCAGTCGACCGCAGCGTGTCGATGGTGTTCGCGCACGCTCGCGCTCGACGTGAACAGCACCGACGCCATGCCGGTGCCGAGTGCGAGGTGCACGGTGTAGTCGGGTGCGAGCGCCTGCGCGCCGAACAGCGTTGCCAGGATCGGCACGAGCGTCATTCCGCCGCCGATGCCGAGCAGGCCGGCGAGGAAGCCGACGCCGGCGCCGGCGACGAGATAGGTGGCGATCCAGATCATCGGTTGCAGGTGGGCAAGTCGGGCGAACAAAGAGGATCGAAGAAAGGCCATCGACCGAAGGCCATCGACCGAAGGCCATCGACCGAAGGCCATCGACCGCCGCCGGGTCGCGGCGCGCAGGCCTCTATCATGAGGGATCGCGCCCGCCCGATCGGGTCACGCAGGAGCACCGATGCCGAAGTTCGCAGCGAACCTGTCCTGGCTGTACACCGAATTGCCGTTCTTCGAGCGTTTCGAAGCGGCGGCGCGCGACGGCTTTCGCGCCGTCGAGTTCCTGTTCCCTTACGAGCATTCGGCCGTCGAGATCCGCTCGGCGCTGCTGGCCAACGGACTCGAGCAGGTGCTCTTCAACGCACCGCCGGGTGAAGCGCGCGCCGGCGAGCGCGGCCTGGCCGGCCTGCCCGATCGCGTCGAAGCCTTCCGCGCCTCGATCGACCAGGCCTGCGAGTACGCGTCGGTGCTGGGCTGTCCGCGGCTGCACGTGATGGCCGGTGTCGTGCGCAACGAAGCGCAGCGCGGCGAGCAGCGTGCCGCATACGTGCGCAACCTGCGCTGGGCGTGCCGGCGCGTGGCCGATGCGGGCATCACCATCCTCGTCGAGCCGATCAATCGTCGCGACGTGCCCGGGTACCTGCTCGCCACGCAGGACGAAGCGCACGCGGTCGTCGCCGAGGTCGGCGAGCCGAACCTGAAGGTGCAGATGGACCTGTACCACTGCCAGGTTGCCGAGGGCGACGTCTCGACGCGAATCCGCCGTCATCTGCGCGGCGTCGGTCACATGCAGATCGCCGGCGTGCCCGAACGGGCGGAACCCGATGTCGGCGAGTTGCACTACCCGTACCTGTTCGCGCTGCTCGACGAACTCGGCTACGACGGCTGGATCGGCTGCGAATACCGCCCGCGCAACGGCACGCGCAACGGGCTGGGCTGGCTGCGCCGGCTCGCAGCCTGATACGCCGCGTCGTTGGGGCAGAATGGCGCTTTTGCGCTCACGACCGATGCCGATCGTCCATCGCTCGACGCTGCATTCGCTGCCGCTGCTCTCGCGCGGCAAGGTGCGCGACAACTACGCGCTCGGCGACGACCGGCTGCTGATCGTCACGACCGACCGGTTGTCGGCTTTCGACGTCGTGCTCAGCGAGCCGATTCCCGACAAGGGGCGCGTCCTGAACCGGATGGCGCTCTTCTGGTTCGATCGCCTCGCCGACGTCGTCCCGAACCACCTCACCGGCGTCGATCCGGAATCGGTCGTGCAGGCCGACGAGCGCGACCAGGTGCGCGGTCGCTCGATGGTCGTCAAGCGGCTGCGGCCGATCCTGGTCGAGGCCGTCGTTCGCGGCTACCTGATCGGATCGGGCTGGAAGGACTACCGCTCGGGCGGCGCGATCTGCGGCATCGCGCTGCCGCCCGGACTGCGCCTGGCCGATCGCCTTCCCGAGCCGATCTTCACGCCGGCGGCGAAGGCCGAACAGGGCGCGCACGACGAGAACATTTCCTTCGACGAAATGTCGCAGCGGATCGGCGCTGCGCTCGCCATGCGCATTCGCGACCTCAGCCTGGAGTTGTACCGGCGCGCCGCCGATCATTGCGCCGCGCGCGGGATCATCGTCGCCGACACCAAGTTCGAGTTCGGCCTCGACGAGCACGGTACGCTGCATCTGATGGACGAAGTGCTCACCGCTGATTCGTCGCGTTTCTGGCCGGCCGATTCATGGCGACCCGGCGAGTCGCCGCCGTCGTTCGACAAGCAGTACGTGCGCGACTGGCTCGAGAGCGTTCCCGGCTGGAACAAGAAGCCTCCGGCGCCGCACCTCCCGCCGCAGGTCGTCGAGCAGACGGCCGAGCGCTATCGCGAGGCGCTGCGCCGCATCACCGGCGAGGAGTTGCGCCCCGAGTCGCGCCCCCTGTCGCGCCCCGATACGCCCGCGTCGAACGACGACCGATCGAAGGGTGACGAGCAATGAGCGATATCTCGGTGGGCAACGAACCCGCGCCAGCCGCCGGCGTCGGCGTGCTCGTCGGCGTCGTGATGGGCTCGGGCAGCGACTGGAACGTGATGCAGCATGCGGCGGCGGTGCTGCGGGAGTTCGACGTGTCCTTCGAGACGCGCGTCGTCTCGGCGCACCGCATGCCCGACGAGATGTTCGAGTACGCCCGGCGCGCGCGCGAGCGCGGCCTGCGCGCGATCATCGCGGGCGCCGGAGGCGCTGCGCACCTGCCCGGAATGCTCGCCGCGAAGACGATCGTTCCGGTGCTCGGCGTTCCGTGTCCGTCGAAGTACCTGCGCGGCGAAGACTCGCTGCTGTCGATCGTGCAGATGCCGCGCGGGATACCCGTGGCCACCTTCGCCATCGGCGAGGCCGGTGCCGCCAACGCCGCGCTGCACGCGGTCGCGATGCTCGCGCTGGACGATGCGGGGCTCGCAGCCCGGCTGGCGGCGTTCCGCAGCGCGCAGGCGGAGTCCGCGCGCGGCACGACGCTGCCGGCCGCCTGAGCGACGGCGGGCAATGAGCCGGGCCACGCCGACCTCCGACGCAGGCGCAGCGTCACCGCCGCACGGGCCGCCCGCTGCGCTGGCGCCCGGCAACTGGCTCGGCATGCTCGGCGGCGGACAGCTCGGCCGCATGTTCTGCATGTCCGCGCAGAGTCTCGGTTATCGCGTTTGCGTGCTCGACCCCGGCGCCGACAGCCCTGCGGGTTCGATCGCCGAGCGACATCTGCAGGCCGACTACCTGGACGAATCCGCGCTCGCCGAACTGGCCGCAAGCTGCGCCGCGGTGACCACCGAGTTCGAGAACGTTCCGTCGCGGGCGCTGCAGTGGCTCTCCGAGCGAACGGTGGTCGCGCCATCGGCCGGCAGCGTGGCGATCGCGCAGGATCGCATCGCCGAGAAGGATTTCGTCCGGGCCGCCGGGCTGCCGACCGCACCGTACCGTGCGTTGCTCACGCTCGACGACGCGCGTCGAGCACCCGATGCGCTCTTCCCGGGCATCGTCAAGGTCGCACGCCTGGGCTATGACGGAAAGGGGCAGGTCGGCGTGGCGAACGTCGAGCAGGCTTGCACGGCTTTCGCCGCGCTCGGCTCGGTGCCGTGCGTACTCGAGCGCCGGCTCGCACTCGAACGCGAGGTGTCGGTGCTGCTCGCGCGCGGATTCGACGGCGCCTGCCTTGCCTGGCCGGTGGCGGAGAACGTGCACCGAGACGGGATTCTCGCGCGCAGCACCTTGCCGGCGCGAGTCGATCCGGCGCTGGCACGAAGCGCGGTCGATGCGGCGCGCCGCCTCGCCGAGTCGCTCGATTACGCCGGCGTGCTGTGCGTGGAGTTCTTCGTGCTCGACGACACGACGCTGCTCGTCAACGAAATCGCTCCGCGTCCGCACAACTCGGGACACGCGTCGATCGATGCCTGCGTCACGAGCCAGTTCGAGCAGCAGGCGCGCGTGCTCGCCGGCTGGTCGCTGGGAGCCACGCGGATGCTGTCGCCGGCGGTGATGATCAACCTGCTGGGCGACGTCTGGTACGACGCCGCGTCGGGCGCACTGCGCGAACCCGACTGGTCGGCGGTGCTGCGGCATCCCTCGGCGAAGCTGCACCTGTACGGCAAGCGCGACGCGCGCCGCGGACGCAAGATGGGACACGTCACCGTTCTCGGCGACACGCGCGAAGAGGCCGACGCGATCGCCGACTCGATCGAGCAGGCGCTCGGGATCGGAGCGCGCGGATGCTGACGCGCGTGCGTCGGGCCGACGCCGTCGCGCTCGACGAGGCAGCGGCGCTGCTGGTCCGCGGCGAGCTCGTCGTGTTCCCGACCGAGACCGTGTACGGGCTCGGCGCCGATGCGGCGAACCGGGACGCGGTCGCCGCCGTATACCGGATCAAGCAGCGTCCGGCAGGGCATCCGTTGATCGTGCACGTGCTCGATGAGCGACTCGCGAGGGCGTGGTCGGTATGGTCGCAGCGCGCGCAGCGCCTGGCCGAGGCGTTCTGGCCCGGGCCGCTGACGCTGATCCTCGAACGCGCGGCCGATGCACCCGCCTGGGCCTGCGGCGTCGAGTCGAGCATCGGCCTGCGCGCGCCGGCGCATCCGGTGGCGCGCGCGCTGCTGCACGACTTCACGCGGCGCGGCGGAATCGGCGTCGCAGCGCCGTCGGCGAACCGCTTCGGGCGGATCAGTCCGACGCGCGCCGAACACGTGCTCGACGACCTCGGCGAGGACGCTCCGCTGATCCTCGACGGCGGGCCGTGCGAGGTCGGCGTCGAATCGACGATCGTCGACCTCAGCCGCGGACGCCCGGTGCTGCTGCGCCCCGGCGGCGTCGCGGTGGCGCAGCTGGCCGCGGTGCTCGGCGAGGAGGTGCTCGAGCGCGACGCACACGCGCCGCGCGCCTCGGGCACGCTCGATGCGCATTACGCGCCGGCGACACCGGTCGAGTTGGTCGACGCTGCGCAGGTTCCCGAGCGCGTCGGTCACTGGCGTGCGGCGGGCCGGCGTGTCGCGCTGTGGTCGCGGTCGGTCCCGTCTTCGATCGCCGACGTCGGCGTGTCGATGTCGCACGATGCGCGCACGACGGCGCGCGAGCTCTACGACACGCTTCGCCGCCTCGATCGTTCGGGGTGCGATCGCATCGTCATCGAACGCGTGCCGCCGACGCCGGAGTGGCGTGCGATCGCGGATCGGTTGCGGCGCGCCGCGGCGTCTTCGTAGGAAGGTCACCCGGAAGGCGACCGCGAAGGCGAACCGTCGTCGCGTTTCCTGGCCTTTACCGATCCTGCGGCTGCACCAGCAGGACGGGCCGGCGCGTGCCGCGCAGCAGTGTCTGCGCGGTCGATCCGAGCAGCATCGCGCCCAGGCCGGTACGCCCGATGGTTCCGGCGCAGACGAGGTCGGCCGCTTCGCGTTCGATCGCCTCGAGCAGCGCGCGTTCGGGACGGTCGCTCTCGACGAGATCGATGCGCACACGGGTGTCGCCGGCGCTGGAAACCAGCGCTTCGAGCGCTTCACGGCGCTCGGCGACGACCGCCGCGTGCTCGCGGGGGAATTCGGGGTGAACCGGCCTGCCGTGTCGCCCGTCGCGCATCAGGTTCGGGCTGAGCACGTGGACGACGACGACCTCGGCACCGGCCGGCGCCAGCGCCAGCGCGTGCGCGACGGCGCGATTGCCGATCGGCGACAGGTCGGTGGCCGCCACGATGCGCCGGATGACCGGCGGCAGCAGCGAGGTCGAAGCGATCGCGGCGCCCGGAACGACGAGCACGTTGGCCGTGCAATCGCGCAGCAGGTCGAGTGCGACCGAGCCGGTGAACAGGCGCTCGACGGCGTTGCGCTGGTGCGAGCCGACGAGCAGCAGGTCGGCCCGCTCGCGCTCGGCCAGGTGCGCGAGGCGTGCAGCCGGTTCGCCTTCGTGCGCCGAGACGACGACCTCGATCGGCAGCGACGGCAGCGCGCGCGCGATGCGCTCGGTGATCTCGTCGCGCAGGTGATGCTGCGCGCGCGCCGGATCGTCCAGCAGCCCCAGGCGGGCGGCTTCGCGCCGCGGGTCGTCGACGTAGGCGGCGATCGGCTGGCAGGCGCCGAGCTGCGCGAGGCGGCCGGCGAACAGCACCGCGGCGTCGGCCTGCGGCGTGAAGTCGTAGGCGACCAGCACGCGCAGCGCGCGCTCGCCGCGCAGCCACGCGAGAAGGGGCGACGCATCGCGCAGCACGAGCATCGGCGTCTCGGTGGTGCGCAGGACGCGCTCGCAGGTCTTGCCCAGGCGGACGGCGGCGCGGTCGCGCCGGCCGAGCGCAGGCATGACGAGCAGGTCGACGCTGCGCTTCTTCGCCTCGGCGACGATCGCTTCGTCGGGCCAGCCGGCCGGTACCTCGGTGATCACCTTCACGCCGGTCGCGCGCAGGCTCTCGGCGGTGGCGAGCAGCCGCTGTCGCGCGTTCTCCTCGATCGCGTCGAGGGCGGGCGCGGGGCCGAACAGCACGCTGCGCGTGTCGAGAACGTGGACGAGCACGAGTTCGCCACCGGTGCGCTGCGCGAGCAACGCGCCGAGCGCGACGGCCTCGTCGGCGCGGTCGCTGAAGTCGGTCCCGCACAGAACCTGCATGCCATTCTCCGTGTTCCGCAGCCCGCGATTGTAGGCCGAGCGGGGTGGTTTTCGACCTCAGGCGTCCGTCGACGAGCCGGCGGACTGCTGCGTCGCGATCTCGCGGCAGAAGGCGGCGACCGCCGCGACCACTTCGTCGGGGCGGTCGAGATGCGGGCTGTGCCGACAATCGGGCAAGCGCAGCAACCGGGCGCCCGGCTGCAGCTCGGCGACCCGGTCGAGCTGTCGCATCGTCCCGTACTGGTCGTCCTCGCCCTGGATCGCCAGAATCGGGCAGCGGATCGCGGCGACCTCCTTCTCGATCGTCCAGGCGGCGAAGGCGTCGGAGAGCCATACGGCCGTCCAGTGACGGAACGCGCCGTCGACGTCGTGGTGATAGCGCGCGAGCTGCTCGCGCAGCCCGGGCGCTTCGTAGCGCCGCGCGATTTCCGCGATCGCCTCGGTGCACACGGGCTCGACGAACAGGTGCGGCGCCAGCACGACGACGGCCGCGTCGGCCTCGGGAAAGGTGCCTGCGTGGATCAGCGCGATCGATGCGCCGTCGCTGTGCCCGACGAGGATCGGTCGCTCGAGGCCGAAGGTACGCAGCACTTCGGGCAGCACGCCGATCGCCTCGTCGTGCATGAAGCGGACCGTGCGCGGCTCGCCGAGCGGCTCCGAGCCGCCGTAGCCGAGCCGCGAGTAGACGACTCCGGGCAATCCGGTCGCCGCGCACACGCGATCGGGGAAATCGCGCCACTGCGCGACGCTGCCGAGTCCTTCGTGCAGGAAGACGAGCGTCGGCGAACGCGAACCGGGATCGCCGACGGCGCGACACTCGAGGCGCCGACCGTCGGCGACGATGTGAAAATAGTGCTCGTTGCGGCTTGGCATCATGAGTTATATTGCAGGTATCTCATTGTTCACGCTCGATGTTGCATGGTCTCCGTGGCGAGCGGCAAGCCGGAAGACGAAAGCGCGTTTCTCGAGGCGCTCGGACGCCGCGTGCGTGAGCGCCGCGACGAAGCGCATCTGACGCGAAAGCGCCTGGCCGAGCTGTCGGGACTGTCCGAACGCTACCTCGCGCAGCTCGAGTCGGGCGACGGAAACATCTCGATCCTGTTGATCCGGCGCGTCGCCGAGGCGCTCGGCTGCCCGCTCGAGCAGCTGATCGGCGAGCAGTCCTTCGATCCGGAGATCGTCGCCGTGCTCGAGCTGCTGCGCGGCCTGCGCCGCGAGCAGCGCCACGAGGCGGCGCTGCAGCTGCAGCAGCGCTTCGGCGAATCGAGCCGCGAGCGTTCGCGACGCATCGCGCTGGTGGGCCTGCGCGGCGCGGGCAAGTCGACGCTCGGCGCGATGCTGGCGCAGCGGCTGCGCGTTCCGTTCCACGAGCTCGACCAGCAGATCGAGCACGAGCTCGGCGCCTCGCTCGGCAGCATCTTCTCGATGTACGGACAGGACACGTTTCGCGAGGCGGAAGCGCGCGTACTCGACCGGCTCACGCGCGCGCACAAGCGCTGCGTGATCGCCACCGGCGGTTCGCTCGTGCTCGAGCCGCGCACCTACGAACTGCTGCGCGAGCGCTGCTTCACCGTCTGGCTGCGCGCCTCGCCGGAAGATCACATGGATCGCGTGATCGCGCAGGGCGACCTGCGACCGATTCGCGGACGCGAGCACGCAATGGCGGAGCTGCGAACGATCCTGAAGCAGCGCGAGCGGCTCTACGGCCTGGCCGACGCCGTCGTCGACACCAGCGGCGCCGACGAGCGGCACAGCCTCGAGCGGCTGGTCGAACTGGTCGAGGCGACGCCGTCGCACCCCGCGCAGGAACGTGCGGGATGAGCGCGCAGCGAGCAAGTCCGCGCCCCGATCCGTTCACCCGCGCCCGGCGGGCGCGATAATCGACCGACGAACCTGGAGGAAAGCCGCCGTGGCAGAAATCTCGAGTGCCGATCATTCCGTCAGCCCGCCGCGCATCCGCATTCCGCGCAGCTACAACGCCGCGTACGACCTGATCGAGCGCAACCTGGGTGCCGGACGCGGCGAGCGCATCGCCTACGTCGACGATCGCGGTGCCTGCACCTACGCCGAACTGGCGAAGCGCGTGAACCGTTTCGCCTCGTCGCTCGGCACGCTCGGCCTGCGTCGCGAGGAGCGCGTGCTGCTGTGCATGCTCGACACGATCGACTGGCCGGTGGCGTTCCTCGGCGCGATCAAGGCCGGTATCGTGCCGGTGGCGGTGAACACGATGCTGCGTGCGCAGGACTACGAATACATGCTGCGCGACTCGCGTGCCGCGGCGCTGCTCGTCTCGCAGGCGCTGCTGCCGTCGTTCGAGGACACGATCGACGCCATTTCGTCGCTGCGCTCGGTGGTCGTCTCGGCGGCGCCCGGCGCGACGGCGGCAAGCGCCGGCGGCAAGCGCGTCGATTTCGACGCGCTGCTCGAGCGCGGCAGCGACACCTTCGAATGCGCCGACACCGTGGCCGACGAGCCGTGCTTCTGGCTGTATTCGTCGGGATCGACCGGCTCGCCGAAAGGCACCGTGCACGTCCACTCGAGTCTCATCGAGACGGCCGAGCTCTACGCCAGACCGGTGCTCGGCATCCGCGACGACGACGTCGTGTTCAGCGCGGCGAAGCTGTTCTTCGCCTACGGGCTGGGCAACGGGTTGACGTTTCCGATGTCGGTCGGCGCGACCACCGTGCTGATGGCCGAGCGCCCCACGCCCGAGGCGGTCTTCCATCGTCTCACCGGCGAGGCGCCCGCGGCGCTCGCAGCGATGGGCAGGCGGCCGACGATCTTCTACGGCGTGCCGACGCTGTACGCCGGAATGCTGGCCAACGCCGCGTTCCCGCAGGCGTCGCAGTTGTCGTTGCGGGTGGCGACGTCGGCCGGCGAAGCGCTGCCGAAGGGCATCGGCACCGGCTTCACCGAGCGCACGAAAGTGGAGATCCTCGACGGCATCGGCTCGACCGAGATGCTGCACATCTTCCTGTCGAACCAGCCGGGTGCGGTGCGCTACGGCACGACCGGCAAGCCGGTGCCCGGCTATGCGCTGAAGCTGCTCGGCGACGACGGACAGGAGGTCGGCGACGGCGAGGTGGGAGACCTGTACATCGACGGGCCTTCGGCGGCGGCCCAGTACTGGAACCAGCGCGAGAAGACGCGCGACACCTTCCAGGGAACGTGGACCCGCAGCGGCGACAAGTACCAGCGCGACGCCGACGGCTACTACACCTACGCCGGCCGCTCCGACGACATGATGAAGGTGAGCGGACAGTACGTTTCGCCTTTCGAGGTCGAATCGGCGGTCGCGTCGCACCCGATGGTGCTCGAGGCGGCGGTGGTCGGCGCGCGCGACGCCGACAAGCTGCTCAAGCCGAAGGCCTTCGTCGTGCTGAAGGATCCGTCGCGCGCCACCGATGCGCTCGCACAGGAGATCCAGGCGCACGTGAAGGATCGCCTCACGCCGTTCAAGTACCCGCGCTGGGTCGAGTTCGTCGACGAGTTGCCGAAGACGGCCACCGGCAAGATCCAGCGCTACCGGCTGCGCGATCGCGAGGATTTCACCGGCTGATCGGCGTGCACGACGGAGGAACGAACGCAATGCGCGTATTCGAGAGTCTTGCCGAGCTGGCCGGCTGCGTCGGCGAGGAGATCGCGGTGAGCGACTGGGTCGAGGTTTCGCAGGCGCGCATCGATGCCTTTGCGCAGGCGACCGGCGACCGGCAATGGATCCACGTCGATCCCGAGCGTGCCGCGAAGGGGCCGTTCGGCACGACGATCGCGCACGGCTACCTGACGCTGTCGCTGCTGCCGATGTTCGCCGACAGCGCGATCGAGTTGCGCGGCGTGCGCATGAGCGTGAACTACGGCCTGAACCGCGTGCGATTTCCGGCGCCGGTGCCGGCGGGCAGCCGGTTGCGCGCTCGCTTTCGAATCGTCTCGGTGGAGGACATCGGCGGCGGCGGGTTGCAGATCACCACCGAGGCGACGATCGAGCGCGAAGGCGGCGACAAGCCGGTGTGCATCGCGGAGACGGTCGCGCGGCGGTACGCGTAGCGGGGAATCTCGCGCAGAGGCTTCGTCGGCGCGGCGCGCAGCGCGACGGCTCGGCACCCGTCGGGCGGCCGGGCGCAGCGGCCCCGGCGGCGGCGCAGCCCTTGCCGCGGCCGACGGCTTCGGCCCCCGCTGCGCGGGGGCTTCCCGGCTCTGCCTCGGAAATTCGCACCCGCTGCGCAGCGGCGCTTCGCGCCGCGGCGCGACGGGGCCCGCGAATTTCCTTTCGGCAGCAGCCGGCTCGCCGACGTCCGCGGCAAGGGCTGCGCCGCCGCCGGGGCCGCTGCGCCCGGCCGCCCGACGGGTGCCGAGCCCTTCAGTCGCCCCACACGTCGCGGGCGACTTCGACCACCCGCTCGAGCTTGCGCCACTGTTCTTCCTGCGAGAGCGCGTTGCCGTGGTGCGTGCTCGAGAAGCCGCATTGCGGCGACAGGCACAGGTTCTCGAGGGGCACGTAGCGCGCGGCTTCGTCGATGCGGCGCTTCAGCAGGTCCTTCGATTCGAGCTCGCCCGTCTTGGTGGTGACCAGGCCGAGCACGACGCGCTTGCCTGCGGGCAGCGCCTTCAGCGGCCCGAAGCCGCCGGCGCGTTCGCTGTCGAATTCCATGAACCAGCCGTCGACGTTCGTGGAGAACATCGCGTCGACGACCGGGCCGTAGCCGCCCTCGGCGACCCAGGCGCTGCGGAAGTTGCCGCGGCAGGTGTGCATCGTGACGTGCAGGCCCGCGGGCTTGCCTGCGAGCGCGGCGTTGATCGCGTTCGCGTAGGTGCGCGGCAGCGCCGCCGGGTCGTCGCCGTTGGCACGGCACGTCGCCTGGATCTTCGGATCGCACAGGTAGGCGAAGGTGATGTCGTCGAGCTGCAGGTAGCGGCAGCCGGCGTCGGCCAGATGACGGATCGCCGTGCGATAGGCCTGCGCCACGTCCGACCAGAACGCGTCGAGGTCGGGATAGGCCTCCTTCGAGATCGCCGCGCGTCCGCCGCGCAGATGCAGCATCGACGGCGACGGAATGGTCATCTTCGCGGTGCGCTTCGTCTGCTCGTCCAGGAACGCGAAGTGGTCGACCATGATCGGACGGCTGCAGCCGAGGCGGCCGGTGACGGTGGCGATCGGCGGCTGCTCGGAGGACGCGTCCACGCCGAACTTCGGCCCGGGGTTGTCCTTCAGCGTCACGCCGTCGAGCTGCGACAGGAAATCGAGGTGCCACCAGTCGCGGCGGAACTCGCCGTCGGTGATCGCCTGCAAGCCGATCGCTTCCTGGCGCTGCACCGCTTCGCGGATCGCGCGGTCTTCGGCGGCGCGCAGCGTCGCGGCGTCGATCTCGCCGCGACGCCGGCGCGCGCGTTCTTCGGCGAGCCAGGCCGGGCGCAGCAGGCTGCCGACGTGGTCGGCACGGAAGGGGATCGTCATGGGCGGCTCCTGCGTCGTCGAGCAGGAATCTTAGCCCGCGACGATCTCAGCTGAACGCCTGGATCCCCGTCTGCGCGCGTCCGAGGATCAGCGCGTGGATGTCGTGCGTGCCCTCGTAGGTGTTGACGACTTCGAGGTTGACCAGGTGACGCGCGACGCCGAACTCGTCGGAGATGCCGTTGCCGCCCATCATGTCGCGCGCCAGCCGCGCGATCTCGAGCGACTTGCCGCACGAGTTGCGCTTCATGATCGACGTGATCTCGACGGCCGCCGTGCCTTCGTCCTTCATCCGGCCCAGGCGCAGGCATCCCTGCAGCCCGAGCGTGATCTCGGTCTGCATGTCGGCGAGCTTCTTCTGGATCAGCTGGTTGGCGGCGAGAGGGCGGCCGAACTGCTTGCGATCGAGCACGTATTGCCGGGCGCGATGCCAGCAGTCTTCGGCGGCGCCCAGGGCGCCCCAGGCGATGCCGTAGCGCGCGCTGTTCAGGCAGGTGAACGGGCCCTTCAGTCCCTCGACCTTCGGCATCAACTGCTCGTCGGGCACGAACACCTGGTCCATGACGATCTCGCCTGTGAGCGAGGCGCGCAGGCCCACCTTGCCGTGGATCGCCGGCGCCGACAGCCCCTTCGTTCCCTTCTCGAGGATGAAGCCCTTGATGCGCCCGTCGTGATCGCCGCCGACGCACTTCGCCCAGACGATGAACACGTCGGCGAAGGGCGAGTTCGAGATCCACATCTTGTTGCCGGTGAGCTCGTAGCCGCCGGAGACTTTCCGGGCGCGCGTTTCCATCGAACCCGGATCGGAGCCGTGGTTCGGCTCGGTGAGGCCGAAGCAGCCGATCCACTCGCCGGTGGCGAGCTTCGGCAGGTACTTCTCCTTCTGTGCGTCGGTGCCGAATTCGAAGATCGGCACCATGACGAGCGAACTCTGCACGCTCATCATCGAGCGATAGCCGGAGTCGACGCGCTCGACCTCGCGGGCGATCAGTCCGTAGGCGACGTAGTTCAGGCCGGGGCCGCCGTAGGCCTCGGGGATCGTCGGTCCGAGCAGGCCGAGCGCGCCCATCTCGCGGAAGATCGCCGGGTCGGTCTTCTCGCTGCGGAAGGCCTCGAGCACGCGCGGCGCGAGGCGTTCCTGGCAGTAGGCGGCCGCTGCCTCGCGGACCATGCGCTCGTCCTCGGTGAGCTGCTGGTCGAGCAGCAGCGGATCGTCCCACTTGAAGGCGGCTTTCATCGGCTCTCCTGGAATTCGGCTCGGCAAAACTCGTAGCGTAGTCGATCCGCCGGTGCCGCCCGTGCGGCACGATGCGGCGAACCCTTCGGCGGCGATGGCGCCGGGGGCACGCAAAACGGCATTGCGATACCGATTTATGCCCGAAGCGGGCACGCTTCCCCATGATCTGGCTCAAGTCGTCGCGTTGACGCGGGGCAACGACGCCGCCGCGACAACGCGGTAGGCTCCCGGTATGCGCGCTGCTCGCTGGAGTCTGGCGGCCCGGTTGGCCGTCCTCGGTTTCTCGATGCTGTTGCTCGCGCTCGTTTCGATCGCGCTCACGTTCTGGGTCACGTGGGAACTGCAGGGCGGGGCGGCGGCGGTCAACGAGGCAGGCCGCATGAGGATGCAGGCGTACCGGCTCGCGCTCGACGCGCAGCGCGGGGCCGCATCCGATCTGTCGCGTCACGTCGAGCGCTTCGACGAAAGCCTGGCGGTGCTGCGCGACGGCGATCCTTCGCGGCCGCTCTTCGTGCCGTGGAACGACGCCACGCGCGAGCGCTTCGACGACGTGCAGGCGCAATGGCGCTCGCTGCGCAGCGACTGGCTCTCGCGCCCCGATCTCGTGCGGCTGCAGCAGGTCGACGGGTTCGTCGAGTCCACCGACGACTTCGTCGCGTCGATCGAGAACCAGCTGTCGCGCTGGACCGCCATTCTCTACGCCTACCAGTTCGCGATGATGGCGCTGGCGATCGGCGGCGCGGTCGCGCTGCTCTACACCGGCTACATCTACGTCGTCGACCCGGTCGCCCGGCTGCGGCGCGCGCTCGCGCGCGTCGAGCAGGGCGAGTTCGACGCGCGGGTCGACGTCGTCTCGCGCGACGAGTTCGGCGAACTGGGCGAGGGCTTCAACCGGATGGCCGGCAACCTGCAGCAGCTGTACGCCGGCCTCGAGGACAAGGTTCGCGAGAAGACGGCGACGCTCGAAGCCAAGAGCCGGCGGCTCGCGGCGCTGTACGACGCGAGTGCGTTCATCGGCGGCGTGGACACGCTCGACGAGCTCGCGCGCGGCTTCGTGCGCAAGGCGCGCGAGGCTGCGCGGGCGGACGCGGCGGTGATCCGCTGGTCGGACCAGGCGAACCAGCGCTACCTGCTGCTGGCCGCCGACGGCCTGCCCGACGCGATCGTGCAGGCCGAGCAGTGCGTGACCGCCGGCAGCTGCCACTGCGGCGACGCGTCTGCCGGGGCCGGAGCGCGAACGATCGCGCTGCGCTCCGGTTCCGGCGAGCGGCTCGGCCTTTGCCTGTCGGCCGGCTATCGCACGCTGGTCGCGGTTCCGATCGAGTTGCATCACCGCGTGCTCGGCGAGATCGATCTGCTGTATCGCCACGAGCACGCGCCCGTCGACGAAGACCGCTCGCTGCTCGAGACGCTGGCGAGCCACCTCGCCAGCGCGATGGAGGGCATGCGCGCTGCCGCGCTCGACCTGGAGGCGGCCGTGGCGCACGAGCGCGAGCTGCTCGCGCAGGAGCTGCACGATTCGATCGCGCAGTCGCTGGCCTTCCTGAAGATCCAGGTGAAGCTGCTGCGCGATGCGGCAGAGCGCGGCGATCCGTCGAAGGTCGCCCGCGTCGTCGACGAGATCGACGCGGGCGTGCGCGAAAGCTACAGCGACGTGCGCGAGCTGCTGCTGCACTTTCGAACGCGCACCTGCGACGAGGACATCGAGCCGGCGCTGCGCACGACGCTGTCGAAGTTCGAGCATCAGACCGGCCTGCACGTGCAGCTAGACATGCAGGGGCACGGACTGCCGCTCGACCCCGACGTCCAGGTGCAGGCGCTGCACATCGTGCAGGAGGCGCTGTCGAACGTGCGCAAGCACGCCGGCGCGCAGCGCGTCTGGCTGCGCGTACAGCAGACGCCGGCGTGGCGATTCGAGGTGTGCGACGACGGCCGCGGATTCGATGCGCAGGCCTCGCCCGGCGAGACGCAGGTGGGGCTGCGCATCGCGCGCGAACGGGCGATGCGCATCGGCGGCCGCGTCGAGGTCGAGTCGGCGCCGGGCGAGGGAACGCGCGTAGTGCTTACCCTGCCGCTGCAGGCGTTGCGAGCGGCAGAGGGCGACGTGACAACCGCAGAGGGCGACGCGACAAGCGCAGCGGGCGACGCGACAAGCGCAGCGGGCGGCTCTTCCGTCGCCGGCACGGGGCGCGAAGCGAACGCGCCCGCCACCGGCAACCCGGCATGACGGCGCCGATCCGCCTGCTCGTCGTCGACGACCACACGCTGTTCCGACGCGGGCTCGTCGCGCTGCTGGCGAGCGAGCGGGGCCTGGAGGTCGTCGGCGAGGCGGCCGACGCCGGCGAGGCGCTGCGCCGCGCGCGCGAACTGCAGCCGCAGGTGATCCTGCTCGACAACCACCTGCCCGGCGCGAGCGGCATTGCGGCGCTTCCCGGGCTGAAGGAGGCGGCACCGTCGGCGCAGGTGCTGATGCTCACCGTCAGCGAGGACGAGAACGACCTGGCGGCGGCGCTGCGCGCGGGCGCGCGCGGCTACGTGCTGAAGACGATCGACGGCGACGCGCTCGCCGAGGCGATCCGGCGCACGGTGAAGGGCGAGTCGGTGGTCAGTCCCGAGATGACCGGCAAGCTCGTCGAGGCGTTTCGCTCGAGCGTCGAAGCACGGGGCGAGGCGCACGCGAAGGCGGCGGTCGATCCGATCGAGACGCTTTCTCCGCGCGAGCGCGAGATCCTTGCGCACATCGCCCGCGGTGCGAGCAACAAGGCGATCGCGCGCGCGCTGGACATCGCCGAGACGACGGTGAAGATCCACGTGCAGCACATCCTGCGCAAGCTGGATCTCGTCTCGCGCGTGCAGGCGGCGGTGTACGCGGCAGAGCGCGGCCTCGGCTGACCGGGCGGTCCTGCGCCGGCCGGGCCGGCCGGCCGCTCCGTGCGCCGGCCGGGCCGGCCTGCCGCCCCCGTGCACCGGCCGCGTCGGCCTGCGGTGAAACGCTGCAAAACGCAGCATTTTCAGCCCCGCCAGGATGTTTGCAGCCACGAACGCTGCGTTTCGCAGCGCGCCGCATCCGTTCGCGCCGCGCCGCATCCTTTTGCAGCGCGCCGCATCCTCGGGACGGCGCTGCGGCCGCCCGATCGGCGTACGGTTGCAACGGCACGGAGTAGTTCCTTCGAACGACGGCGACGAGCCTCGCCCTCCTCCTTCCGCCTTCCCGAACGCACACCGCCGAAGGATGTTCGCGCTCGCGGCCGATCCCTAGAGTCTGCACCAGGAGAACGTGAAATGAGTTCCGTCGACTTCGAGGGCGCGCGAGCGCGCCAGGGCCTGTCGGTGCTGATCTTCAGCACGCTCGCCTTCACCGTCTGCTTCATGGTCTGGATGATGTTCGGCGTGATCGGCATTCCGATCCGCAAGTCGCTGGACCTGAACGCCACGCAGTTCGGCCTGCTCACCGCCACGCCGGTGCTCACCGGATCGCTGATCCGCGTGCCGCTGGGCATCTGGACCGACCGCTACGGCGGACGCATCGTGATGACGGTGCTGATGGCCGCCACCGTACCCGCGATCTGGCTGATGGCGTACGCGACCCAGTTCTGGCAGTTCATCGTCATCGGACTGTTCGTCGGCCTGGCCGGCGGATCGTTCTCGGTGGGCACGCCCTATGTCGCGCGCTGGTTTCCGCGCAATCGCCAGGGCTTCGCGATGGGCGTCTTCGGCGCCGGAAATTCGGGCGCGGCGGTGAACAAGTTCGTCGCGCCCGCGCTCGTCGTCGCCTTCGGCTGGGCGATGGTGCCGCAGGTGTATGCGGTGATCCTGCTGTTGACGACCGTCCTGTTCTGGATGTTCACGTACAGCGATCCGGCGCACCGGGTGCCGAGCCACGTGCGCCTGGCCGACCAGCTGAAGATGCTGAAGGACCCGCGCGTGCTCAAGTACTGCCAGTACTACAGCATCGTCTTCGGCGGTTACGTCGCGTTGAGCCTGTGGATGGTGCAGTACTACGTCGGCGAGTACGGCCTGGACATCCGCGTCGCCGCGCTGCTCGCCGCCTGTTTCTCGCTGCCCGGCGGCGTGCTGCGCGCCGCGGGCGGATGGCTGTCGGACAAATACGGCGCGCACAGCGTCACCTGGTGGGTGATGTGGGTGAGCTGGATCTGCCTGTTCCTGCTCAGCTATCCGCAGACGCAGTTCACCGTGACGACGATCGAGGGCACGCGCAGCTTCCACATCGGACTGAACGTCTACGCCTTCACGTTGCTGATGTTCGTGCTCGGCGTCGCCTGGGCCTTCGGCAAGGCGAGCGTCTTCAAGTACATCAGCGACGAATACGCGGCAGACATCGGCACCGTCTCCGGCATCGTCGGCCTGGCCGGCGGCCTGGGCGGCTTCGTGCTGCCGATCCTGTTCGGTGCGCTGGTCGACCTCACCGGCGTGCGCTCGAGCGCCTTCATGCTGATGTACGGCGTCGTCTGGGTGTCGCTGATCTGGATGTACTTCACCGAGGTGCGCCGCACCGAACTGATGGGGCCGCACACGGCGGCCGCCCGCGGCTGAGCCGCCGGCACGACGCGACGCGCGTTGCGCCCTCGATCCACGGAGAACTCGCATGACTGCCTCGACCACTGCCGGTGCCGTACGGACGAGACCCGGCAGCCTGCTGAAGATCTGGGCGCCCGAGGACAAGGTCTTCTGGCAACGCGAGGGCGAGGCGATCGCCAAGCTCAACCTGTGGATCTCGGTGCCGGCGCTGTTCCTCGCCTTCGCCGTCTGGCAGTTGTGGAGCGTCGTCGCGGTGAGCCTGCCGGCGCTGGGCTTTCGCTATTCGACGAACCAGCTGTTCTGGCTCGCCGCGGCCCCGGCGCTGTCGGGCGCGACGCTGCGCATCTTCTATTCGTTCATGGTGCCGCTGGTGGGCGGCCGGCGCTGGACGGCGATCTCGACCGCGTCGCTGCTGATTCCGGCGATCGGCATCGGCTTCGCGGTGCAGGACCCGACGACCAGCTATCCGACGATGCTCGTGCTCGCACTGCTGTGCGGACTGGGGGGAGGCAACTTCAGTTCGAGCATGGCGAACATCAGCTTCTTCTTTCCGAAGGAGCGCAAGGGTTCGGCGCTCGGCGTGAACGCCGGCCTGGGCAACCTCGGCGTATCGGTCGTGCAGTTCCTCGCGCCGCTGGTCGTCGCCGTCGGCGTGTTCGGCATCTTCGGCGGCGAACCGCAGACGATCGTGCGCAACGGCCAGACCGTGTCGGTGTGGACGCAGAACGCGGCCTTCGTCTGGGTGCCGTGGATCGCGCTCGCTGCCGTCGCGGCCTGGTTCTTCATGAACGACATCGCCGATGCGAAAGCGTCGTTCGCCGCGCAGGCGGCGATCTTCCGGCGCAAGCACAACTGGCTGATGTGCGTGTTGTACCTGGGCACCTTCGGGTCGTTCATCGGCTTCGCCGCCGGCTTTCCGCTGCTGATCCGCAGCCAGTTCCCCGCCGTGAATCCGCTCGCCTACGCCTGGCTCGGCCCGCTCGTCGGCGCCGTCATCCGGCCCTTCGGCGGCTGGCTCTCGGACAAGCTCGGCGGCGCGAAAGTCACTTACTGGAATTTCGTCGTGATGGCGCTCGCCGTCGTCGGCGTGCTGTTCTTCCTGCCGAAGGGCACGGGCGGCTTCGCGATGCCTTTCGGGCCGGCGCAAGGCCACTTCGGCGGCTTCTTCGTGATGTTCCTCGTTCTCTTCCTGACCACCGGCATCGGCAACGGCTCGACGTTCCGGATGATCCCGGTGATCTTCCTGAACCAGCGGCTGGCCGAGGCGCGCGGCAAGGGCGAGGCGGCGGTTGCGCAGGCGACGCGCGACGGCAATACAGAGGCGGCGGCGGCGCTGGGCTTCGCCGGCGCGCTCGGGGCCTACGGCGGATTCTTCATCCCGAAGAGCTACGGCAGCTCGATCGCCGCCACCGGCGGGCCCGAGGCGGCGCTGTGGATCTTCTGCGTCTTCTACCTGCTGTGCACTGCGATCACGTGGTGGTACTACGCGCGGCGCAATGCGGAAATGCCGTGCTGAGCTTCGACGTCCTTCGCGCATCGGCGCGCTCGCGACGAGTGGCTGCGAGCCGCTCGAGCAACGTTGGACGGAGCACCACCGAATGAGCCACCTGCTGGATCGCCTGACTTTCTTCGCGCAACCCACCGAAGCCTTCGCCGGCGGCCACGGACTGACGACCGGCGAAGACCGCACCTGGGAAGACGCCTACCGCAATCGCTGGCAGCACGACAAGATCGTGCGCTCTACGCACGGCACGAACTGCACGGGCTCGTGCTCGTGGAAGATCTACGTCAAGGGCGGCATCGTCACCTGGGAGACGCAGCAGACCGACTACCCGCGCACGCGCCCCGACCTGCCGAACCACGAGCCGCGCGGCTGCGCGCGCGGGGCGAGCTACAGCTGGTATCTGTACAGCGCGAACCGGGTCAAGTATCCGATGGTGCGCGGCCGGCTGCTGAAGGCGTGGCGAGCGGCGCGGGCGAAGGCCGCGTCGCCGGTGGATGCCTGGGCGGCGATCGTCGGCGACGATGCGCTGCGTCGCGGCTGGCAGCAGCAGCGCGGCCTGGGCGGCTTCGTTCGCGCGTCGTGGGACGAAGCGAACGAGATCGTCGCGGCCGCCAACATCCACACGATTCGCCGCTACGGACCCGACCGCGTTCTGGGCTTTTCGCCGATTCCGGCGATGTCGATGGTTTCGTACGCCGCCGGCTCGCGCTACCTGTCGTTGATCGGCGGCGTGTGCATGAGCTTCTACGACTGGTACTGCGACCTGCCGCCGTCGAGCCCGCAGACCTGGGGCGAGCAGACCGACGTTCCCGAATCGGCCGACTGGTACAACTCGACCTTCCTCGTCGCCTGGGGCTCGAACGTGCCGCAGACGAGGACGCCCGATGCGCACTTCTTCACCGAGGTGCGCTACAAGGGCGCAAAAGTGGTCGCGGTCACGCCCGATTACGCCGAGGTCTCGAAGCTCGCCGACCTGTGGCTGCACCCGAAGCAGGGAACCGACGCGGCGCTCGCGATGGCGATGGGCCACGTCGTGCTCGACGAGTTTCACGTCAAGCGGCGCGTGCCGTATTTCGAGGACTACGCGCGCCGCTACACCGATCTGCCGCTGCTCGTCGAACTCGGCGAGACGACGCTCGCCGACGGCTCGAAGCTGCTTGCGCCGGGCCGCTACCTGCGCGCGAGCGATTTCGACGCTGCGCTCGGGCAGGAGAACCACCCCGAATGGAAGACGGTGGCGTTCGACGCCGACGGCGACGTCGTCGTGCCCAACGGCTCGATCGGTTTTCGCTGGGGTCCCGACGGGCGCGGCGATCGGGGCAAGTGGAATCTCGAGGCGCGTGACGCGCGCGATGCGCGCGAAGTTGCGCTGCAACTGTCGCTGCTCGACGACGAGCGCGGCGTGGACCGCGAACTCGTCGACGTCGGCTTTCCGTATTTCGGCGGCATCGACACGCCGCATTTTGCGTCGAACGAGCAGGGTGCCGACGTGCTGCGCCGGCGCGTGCCGGCACGACGCCTGGCGGTCGTGCGCGACGGCGTGCGCACGGAGATCCTCGTGGCAACGGTGTTCGATCTGCTCGCCGCCAACTACGGCGTGGCGCGCGCCGGCGTCGACGATCCGTCGGCCGCCGCCGGCTTCGACGACGACGTTCCGTACACGCCGGCCTGGCAGGAGGCGATCACGGGCGTCCCGCGCGAACACGTGATCGCCGTCGCGCGCCAGTTCGCCGGGAACGCCGAGAAGACGCGCGGCAAATCGATGGTGATCATCGGCGCGGCGATGAACCACTGGTACCACTGCGACATGAACTACCGCGGCATCATCAACCTGCTGATGCTGTGCGGATGCATCGGGCAGAGCGGCGGCGGCTGGGCGCACTACGTCGGACAGGAGAAGCTGCGCCCGCAGACCGGGTGGGCGCCGCTCGCCTTCGCGCTCGACTGGATCAGGCCGGCGCGCCAGCAGAATTCGACGAGCTTCTTCTACGCGCACACCGACCAGTGGCGCTACGAGCGTCTCGGCGTCGACGAGGTCCTGTCGCCGCTGGCCGACAGGGACGCGCACCGCGCGTCGATGATCGACTACAACGTGCGCGCCGAACGGATGGGCTGGCTGCCGTCGGCGCCGCAGTTGAAGACGAATCCGCTCGCGATCGCGCCTGCCGCGCAGGCAGCCGGCATGGACCCGAAAGCGTACGTCGTGGGGAACCTGAAGAGCGGCGCACTCGAACTCAGCTGCGAGGATCCCGACGATCCGGCGAACTGGCCGCGCAATCTCTTCGTCTGGCGCTCGAACCTGCTCGGCTCCTCGGGCAAGGGACACGAATACTTCCTGCGCCACCTGCTCGGCACCAGCCACGGCGTGCAGGGCAAGGATCTCGGCGCCGAAGACGCGAAGCCGGTCGAGGTGAAGTGGCACGAGCACGCGCCCGAAGGCAAGCTCGACCTGCTCGTCACGCTCGACTTCCGCATGAGCACGACGTGCCTGTACTCGGACGTCGTGCTGCCCACCGCTACCTGGTACGAAAAGAACGACCTCAACACGAGCGACATGCACCCGTTCATCCACCCGCTGTCGCGCGCGGTGGATCCGGCGTGGGAGGCGCGCAGCGACTGGGAGATCTACAAGGGCTTCGCGAAGAAGTTCAGCGAGCTGTGCCCGGGACACCTCGGCGTCGAGCGCGACGTCGTGCTCACGCCGATGATGCACGACACGCCGGCCGAGCTCGCGCAGCCCTTCGACGTGCACGACTGGAAGCGCGGCGACTGCGAGCTGGAGCCGGGCCGTACCGCGCCGCAGATCAGCGTCGTCGAGCGCGACTATCCGAACACCTGGGCGCGCTTCACCGCGCTCGGCCCGCTGATGACGCACGCGGGCAACGGCGGCAAGGGAATCGCCTGGAACACCGAGGACGAGGTGCGCGCGCTCGCCGAACTGAACGGCGAGGTGCTCGACGAAGGCCCGGCCAAGGGCCTGCCGCGCATCGTCAGCGACATCGATGCGGCCGAGACGGTGATGATGCTCGCGCCCGAGACGAACGGGCAGGTCGCGGTCAAGGCGTGGGATGCGCTGTCGAAGATCACGGGGCGCGAGCACGCGCACCTGGCCGTGCATCGCGAGGACGAGAAGATCCGCTTCCGCGACATCCAGGCGCAGCCGCGCAAGATCATCAGTTCGCCCACGTGGTCCGGGCTCGAGAGCGAGAAGGTCTCGTACAACGCCGGCTACACGAACGTGCACGAGCTGATTCCGTGGCGCACGCTCACCGGGCGCCAGCAGTTCTACCAGGACCACCCGTGGATGCGCGACTTCGGCGAAGGCTTCGTCTCGTATCGCCCGCCGGTGGACCTGAAGGCGGTGGGCGAGGTGATGGGTCGCAAGCCGAACGGCAACGCAGAGATCGCGCTGAACTTCATCACGCCGCACCAGAAGTGGGGCATCCACTCCACGTACAGCGACAACCTGATGATGCTCACGCTGAACCGCGGCGGACCGGTGATCTGGCTGTCGGAGGACGACGCGCGCGCGGCGGGCATCGTCGACAACGACTGGGTGGAGCTGTTCAACGCCAACGGCGCGATCGCCGCGCGCGCGGTCGTGAGCCAGCGCGTGAATCGCGGCATGGTGATGATGTATCACGCGCAGGAGAAGATCATCAACACGCCTGGCTCCGAGATCACCGGCATGCGCGGCGGCATCCACAACTCGGTCACGCGCGTGGTGCTCAAGCCCACGCACATGATCGGCGGCTACGCGCAGTACAGCTACGGCTTCAACTACTACGGAACCATCGGCACCAACCGCGACGAATTCGTCGTCGTGAGGAAGATGGCGAAGGTCGACTGGCTCGACGAGCCGGCGCACGGCCGGGAAGGTGCCGCCGCCGCCGCGGCCACCGCGATCGCCGCCGCCGCGAAGGGAGCGTGACGATGAAGATTCGTGCACAGATCGGCATGGTGCTGAATCTGGACAAGTGCATCGGCTGCCATACCTGCTCGGTCACCTGCAAGAACGTCTGGACGAACCGTCCGGGCATGGAATACGCGTGGTTCAACAACGTCGAGTCCAAGCCCGGCATCGGCTATCCGAAGGAGTGGGAGAACCAGGACCGCTGGCAGGGCGGCTGGGTGCGTCGCGCCGACGGCTCGATTCGACCGCGCCAGGGCGGCAAGTGGCAGCTGCTGATGCGCATCTTCGCCAACCCGAACCTGCCGCAGATCGACGACTACTACGAGCCCTTCACTTTCGACTACGACCACCTGCAGTCGGCTCCCGAGACGCGGGCGGCGCCCACCGCGCGTCCGAGGAGCCTGATCACCGGCGAGCGGATGCAGAAGATCGAATGGGGCCCGAACTGGGAGGAGATCCTCGGCGGCGAGTTCGCCGGGCGCTCGAAGGACCGCAACTTCGACGACGTGCAGAAGGAGATCTACGGCCAGTTCGAGAACACTTTCCTGATGTACCTGCCGCGGCTGTGCGAGCACTGCCTGAATCCGACGTGCGTGGCTTCGTGCCCGTCGGGATCGATCTACAAGCGCGAGGAGGACGGCATCGTCCTCATCGACCAGGACAAGTGCCGCGGCTGGCGCATGTGCATCTCGGGCTGCCCGTACAAGAAGATCTACTTCAACTGGAAGAGCGGCAAGGCCGAGAAGTGCATCTTCTGCTATCCGCGCATCGAGGCCGGACAGCCCACGGTGTGCTCGGAGACCTGCGTGGGCCGGATCCGCTACCTCGGCGTGCTGCTCTACGACGCCGACCGCATCGAGGCGGCGGCGAGCGTGGCCGACGAGCGTGCGCTGTACGAGGCGCAGCTCGGCGTCTTCCTCGATCCGGACGATCCGGCGGTGATCGAGCAGGCGCGCGCCGACGGCGTGCCCGATGCGTGGCTCGAGGCGGCGCGCGCGAGCCCGGTCTACCGCATGGCCGTCGACTGGAAGGTCGCGCTGCCGCTGCACCCGGAGTACCGCACGCTGCCGATGGTCTGGTACGTGCCGCCGCTGTCGCCGATCGCCTCGGCTGCGCAGGCGGGACACATCGGCGCCAACGGGCAGATTCCGGACGTCTCGCAGTTGCGCATCCCGCTGCAGTACCTGGCGAACCTGCTCAGCGCCGGCGACACCGCGCCCGTGATACGCGCGCTCGAGCGGATGCTGGCGATGCGCGCGTTCCAGCGTGACCTGCACGTGGAGGGGCGCGAGAACACCGAGGTGCTCGGGCAGGTGGGGCTCACGGTGGCCGAGGCGCAGCGCATGTACCGCGTGATGGCGATCGCCGACTACGAGGACCGTTTCGTGATCCCGTCGACGCATCGCGAGTACGCCGAGAACGCCTTCGACGTGCGCGGCGGCTGCGGTTTCTCCTTCGGGAACGGCTGCTCGGAGGGGACGAGCGAAACGAGCCTGTTCGGCGCCGGCAAGCGGCGAACCGTCCCCGTGAAGGCAACGCTGTGAGGCCGCAGGCGATGAACCACGCCCGTACGCTGCGTGCGCTCGCGCAGCTGCTCACCTATCCGGACGCGCGCCTGCGCGCGCTGCTGCCGACGCTCGGCGAGCATTTCGACGACGAGCGCGCCTGCAGCCCGGCGGTGCGCGCGGCGCTCGCCGCGCTCGTCGCGCATCTGCGTGCGCACGACGCCTACGAGATCGAGGCCGACTACGTCGACTGCTTCGACCGCGGCCGCGCCACGTCGCTGCTGCTCTTCGAGCACGTGCACGCCGACTCGCGCGAGCGCGGCCAGGCGATGGTCGACCTGCTGGCGACCTACGAGCAGGCGGGGCTGCGCCTGGCGCCGGGCCAGCTGCCCGACTGGCTGCCGATCGTGCTCGAGTTCGCGTCGACGCAGCCGCCGAAGCTCGCGCGCGCCTTCCTCGGCGAACTGGCGCCCTTGCTCAATGCGCTGCACACGGCGCTGGCCGCGCGCCGCAGTCGTTACGCCGCGGCGATTGCCGCCGCGCTCGAGCTTGCCGGCGAGCGCGTGCGCACGGTCGCGCTGCCGCCCGAGGAGTCGATCGACGAGGCCTGGGCCGAGCCGCCCGCCTTCGGCGGCTGCTCGACGCGCGGACAGGCGCGGCCCGACGCCGCGCAACCCCTGCACTTCGTGCCTCGCGTCCCGTCTGCGGCGAGCGCAGCGGCGGGACCCCGCGCGATGCCGACGCCGCCGCGCGCGCGCCTCTCTGACCCCGGAGCCGACCGATGAACGCCCTCGATCACTTCTTCTTCGGCCTGTATCCGTACGTGTGCCTGACCGTGTTCTTCGTCGGCAGCTGGATCCGCTTCGATCGCGACCAGTACACCTGGAAGAGCGATTCGTCGCAGCTGCTGCGCGCCGGGTCGCTGCGATGGGGCAACAACCTGTTCCACGCCGGCGTGCTGTTCCTGTTCTTCGGGCACTTCTTCGGCATGCTCACGCCGCACTTCGTCTACGCGCCGATCCTCGACGCGGGCGCCAAGCAGCGGATCGCGATGGCGAGCGGCGGCATCGCGGGCGTGCTGGCGATCGCCGGGCTCACGCTGCTGCTCACGCGCCGCCTGGGCGACGCGCGCATCCGCGCGGTGTCGAGAAAGAGCGACGTGTTCCTGCTGTGGCTGCTGTGGATCCAGCTCGCGCTCGGGCTGGCGACGATCCCGCTGTCGGGGCAGCACCTCGACGGCAGCGTGATGCTGGTGCTGGCCGACTGGGCGCAGCGCATCGTCACCTTCCGGCCCGGAGCCGTCGAGTCGATCGCGCAGGTGAGCTGGGTGTTCAAGCTGCACATGGTGCTCGGCATGACGGTGTTCCTGGTGTTCCCGTTCACGCGTCTCGTGCACGTCTGGAGCGGCTTTGCGTCGATCGCCTACGTGTTGCGTCCGTACCAGCTGGTGCGCAGCCGGCGGCTCGGGCTGCCGGCGTCGCATCGCGCACCGGCGCCGGTGCGCCTCGGTCCCGGCACGGCCGGCGGCGTCGACACGCCGCCGCGCCCTGAGCCCTCGTTCGGCGCCGCCGACGGTGCGCTTCCTGCCGGTGCATCTGCTTTCTCGTCGGCGAATTCCGCGGCAGGCCGATCATGATCGCGACGGTTCAGGAGGATGGCGTCCGGCCGGAGGTTGCGGTCGAGGCGGTCGAGGCGGTCGAGGCGGTCGAGGCGGTCGAGGCGGTCGAGGCGGTCGAGGCGGTCGAGGCGGTCGAGGCGCCGACGGAGGCCGAGTTGCGTCGCCGCGCGACCATCGAGTTGCTGCTCGACGAGGCGAGCCGTCGCGGCCTGCAGGGGGCCGGCCGCGTCGACCGGGAAACGGGCTTCGTCTCCGAGGCGCAGGCGCAGGCAATCGAAGCGCTGCTCGACGAGGAGTTGCGCATCGTCGAGCCGGACGATCAGGCATGCCGCCGGCATTACGCCGCGCGAGCATCGCGCTTCGGTCCGGGCGAGCGCGTGCATGCGCGCCACATCCTGTTCGCGGTGACGCCGGGCGTCGACGTCGCTGCACTGGCTGCGTATGCCGAGCAGTTGCTGCTCGGGTTACGCGGTTCGTCGGACCGGACGTCGGCCTTCGCGCAGGCCGCTCGCCGGAACTCGAACTGCCCCAGCGGCGCGCAGGGCGGCGACCTGGGCTGGATCGTCGCGCGCGAGTGCGCACCGGAGTTCGCCCGTGAGCTCTTCGATCGGCCCGAGACCGGGTTGCTGCCGCGCCTGGTGCGCAGCCGCTTCGGCCTGCATATCGTCGAGGTGCTCGCCCGCGAGCGCGGCGACGGGCCGGCCTGGGAGGAAGTGCGCGACGCGGTCGCACAGGACCTGCGACGCCGTTCGTGGATCACGGCGCTGCGGCGCTATCTCGCGCAGCTTTCGGCGAAGGCGCGCAGCGACGGCACGAGCGTCCACGTGTCGCGCTGACGCGTTGCGCTGACGCGTTGCGCTGACGCGTTGCGCTGACGCGTTGCGCTGACGCGTTGCGCTGACGCGTTGCACGGATGCAGCGGAGGATGGGTTCTCCGCAGGTCCGCAGGACGCGTCAAATGGCGGCGCCGAGGCTTTTCGAAAGCAGCGTCACGGCCGGAAGATCGCGGACCTTCTTCACCGCTTCGATCAGTGTCGTTCTGTCGGCGTCGTCGAGCGTTCCCAGGTCCCCGTCGTCGAAATAGACCAGCGCCTTCAACGCCTCGCTCGGCTGGAAGTTGGGTCCGAACAGCAGGCGCGCCGATGCCAGGGCCCGGGGCAGACTCGCGCCCGCGCGGATCATCGCGGCGACGTCGCGGTAGTCTTTCGCTTCCGCGCGCTGCAGGACGACCTTTGCCTTGGTCGCCATCAGATCGTCCATCGATGCGACCAGGGCCACGCCGTCGTCGGTGTACTCCGGCTCGCCTACCCGTCCGAAGGCGATCGCGCCGAAGAACGACACTTTTACGTGTTCGAGCGGCGAGCGGTCGTCGGGAACCTGCAGGACCCAGCTGTCGCCGTGTTCCTGCAAGGTCGTGGATCGTTCCACGAACGGAAGCGCGGCGATGACGGCCGTGCGATCGAGCGGCTTCTCCGAGAAGAAATCGAAATCGGCGGAATCACGGTGCCCGAGGCGCAGGGCAACGGCCGTGCCGCCGTACAGTGTGAAACCGAGCGCGCCGGTGTTGCGCAGCTGCGGCCACAGCCGCATCTGCGCGGGCGGCAACGCGTCGATGCGGGCTTCGAACCGCCGGCTCACGGAATTCTTCGAACCGGCAGCGCAGGCACCTCGTTCGGGGCGGCGAGTCCGAGACGGTAGTGCCAATACGCCCAGGAGCGCGCGTTGAACTGGCCCGCTTGCGCGCGCGCCAGCACCTCGCGCAGGACGTCTTCGCCGACTTCCGAAACCAGTGCCTGCACGTCGGCATAGTCGCCGATGTCCATCACCTGCGCGATCACGCGTTCGGGCCTGGTGACGGCCTCCTCCGGCGTCTTCCACCAGACGTACTTGCGCGCGAAAGGTTTCAGCGTCTCGGGGCGAACGTGAAGCATTCGTTGCGCGGCTCGTGCGTCTTCGGCATGTCGAATTGTACGCAGGCGCCGCCCGCGCGTCGGGCCGGGCATGCGAACGGAAGCCGCGTTGCTTGCCCGGATGGGGTCCTGCGCCCGCACCTGGACGTGGAAGACGCCACAGCGGCGCACAGAGCGGCGGTGCACGACTCGCGGCGCCAGAACGTTCACCCCCGCCGACCGCATCAGAACGTCGCACTACACACTCGCAAACCGAGCGCTTTTTTTTGTGGAACGTGTTCCACGTAGAGAATCGCAGCGATTTCGAGCGAGGGCTCCGACCTGTGCGTCGAGGGAGTACTGGCTTGTGCGCCGACGTGCATGCCGGTCGCGCGTGCCGACGTGCATGCCGATGTGCATGCCGATGTGCATGCCGAATACGTATCGACGTGCGCGTCGGCGCGCTGCCAGATGCCGCGCCGCCAGATGCCGCGCTGCCAGGTGCCGCGCTGCCAGGTGCCGCGCTGCCAGGTGCCGGGCGCAGAACGCGTCTGCTCTGTACGCTCGGCGGCCCGCGGAGAGGCGCAGCGTGAACACCCGAGGCAATGGGCACGACGTCACGCTCGGAAAACGAGCGTCTTCGTTCGTGGAACTGATGCCACGATCGAAAACGCTCCAATTTCGAGCGATGCCATCGCCCCTTCAACGCCGCAACGTTTCCTCGCGTTTCGGTGCGAGTGGACCCGAACGGGGGGCGACTTAACCGCATCGCGCCTCCGGACATCGTTGGCCGGATCGTCGAGTTGCGTCCTAAGATGCTCGCTCGCTTTCGACCCGACGCCTCAGCATGGAGCATCGTCGATGAGTCACTTCCTCGATCGACTGGCGTATTTTGCGCAGCCGCACGCAAGATTCTCGGGGGACCACGGCCTGGTCACCGGCGAAGACCGCACCTGGGAAGACGCGTACCGCAACCGCTGGGCGCAGGACAAGATCGTGCGCTCGACGCACGGCACGAACTGCACCGGTTCGTGCTCGTGGAAGATCTACGTCAAGGGCGGCATCGTCACCTGGGAGACGCAGCAGACCGACTATCCGCGCACGCGCCCCGACCTGCCGAACCACGAGCCGCGCGGCTGCGCGCGCGGAGCGAGCTACAGCTGGTACCTCTACAGCGCGCAACGGCTGAAGTACCCGATGGTGCGCGGCCGGCTGATGCGCGCCTGGCACGCGGCGCGCGAGCGCGAACGCGACCCCGTGCGTGCCTGGGCGAGCATCGTCGAGAACGACGCGACGCGGCGGGACTACGTGAGCCAGCGCGGACTCGGCGGTTTCGTTCGCGCTTCGTGGGACGAGGCCGAAGAGATCGTCGCCGCGGCGAACGTCTACACGATCGAGAAATACGGGCCCGATCGCGTCGCCGGTTTCTCCCCGATTCCCGCGATGTCGATGATCTCGTACGCCTCCGGCGCGCGCTACCTGTCGCTGATCGGCGGCACCAGCCTGAGTTTCTACGACTGGTACTGCGATCTGCCGCCGTCGAGTCCGCAGGTCTGGGGCGAGCAGACCGACGTGCCCGAGTCGGCCGACTGGTACAACTCGATGTTCCTGATCGCGTGGGGTTCGAACGTCCCGCAGACGCGTACGCCCGATGCGCATTTCTTCGTCGAGGCGCGCTACAAGGGCACGAAGATCGTCTCGATCACCCCCGACTATTCGGAAGTCGCGCGCCACGCCGACCTGTGGCTGCATCCGAAGCAGGGCACCGACGCCGCGCTCGGCATGGCGATGGGGCACGTGATCCTGAAGGAGTTCTACGTCGATCGGCGTGCAGCGTATTTCCAGGACTACGCGCGCCGCTATACCGATTCGCCGATGCTGGTCGAGCTGCAGCCGATGAAGGATGCGGGCAAGGCCATGCCGGCGAGCGCCGACGCAGCTGCACGCGGCGCCGCTGCTGCGCCGCCTGCCGCCTTCGTGGCGGGGCGTACGCTGCGCGCGAGCGACTTCCCCGGCGCGCTGGGCGAGACGAACAACGCCGAGTGGAAGACCGTCGCCTTCGACGAGCGCGGCCAGGTCGTCGTTCCGCAGGGATCGATCGGCTTTCGCTGGGGGCCGAAGGGCCGCGACGACGCCGGAAAATGGAATCTCGAGAACCGCGAGGCGCGTGAAGGCCGCGAGGTGCAACTGATGCTGTCGCTGCTCGACGACGCCGCGAATTCGCACGAGACGGCAACCGTCGCGCCCGAGACGGCAACCGTCGCGCCCGAGACGGCAACCGTCGC
>JACDJA010000227.1_pt1 | contig 73552 bp, 72 predicted proteins | sample 7449241 | NCBI WGS metagenome assembly JACDJA01 (sample SAMN14253289, study PRJNA609438) | sludge metagenome | isolation source: initial anaerobic sludge | collected 2018-12-20 | reverse complement strand
GCGACAATGAGGCGGCCGAACGGCTGCAACAGGCCAGGACGGCATTGTTTGAATCCATCAACCGACGGCTCGCGAGAACCGCCGCTTGACTCGGGCCACGAGATGACAGATTCAGACTCATCTACGGATTGGAAATGGCTTTTCACGCCAGGCGATCCGTTAAAATGGCGGCTTTTTCCGACCCGCCCCACGCCATGATCCGTACCCGCTTCGCCCCTTCACCCACCGGCTACCTGCACATCGGCGGCGCCCGTACCGCGCTGTTTTCGTGGGCATTCGCACGGCACCACGGCGGGCAGTTCATCTTGCGCATCGAAGATACCGACATCGCGCGCTCGACCCCGCAAGCGGTGCAGGCGATTCTCGAAAGCATGGCCTGGCTCGACCTCGCCCATGACGAAGGTCCGTTCTACCAGACCAAGCGCCTGTACCGCTACAAGGAAGTGCTCGAACAGATGCTGGCGAAGGGTGACGCGTACCATTGCTACTGCAGTCCGGAAGAACTCGACGCGATGCGCGAGACGCAGCGCGCGCGCGGCGAGAAGCCGCGTTACGATGGCACCTGGCGTCCCGATCCGGGCAAGACGCTGCCGGTGCCGCCCTCCGGCGTGCCGCCGGTGGTGCGCTTCCGCAATCCGGCCACGGGAACGGTGGCCTGGAAGGATCTGGTCAAGGGCATGATCGAGTTCTCCAACGCGGAGCTCGACGACCTCATCATCGCGCGTGCCGACGGCACGCCGACCTACAATTTCTGCGTGGTCGTCGACGACTGGGACATGAACATCAGCCATGTCATCCGCGGCGACGACCACATCAACAACACCCCGCGCCAGATCAACATTCTCCGGGCGCTCGGCGCGACCGTCCCGCAGTACGCCCACGTATCGATGATCCTCGGCGACGACGGAACCAAGCTGTCCAAGCGCCATGGTTCCGTGTCGGTGATGCAGTATTTCGAGGAAGGCTATCTGCCGGAGGCCGTCATCAATTACCTGGCGCGGCTGGGCTGGTCCCACGGGGACGCGGAAATCTTCAGCCGCGAGCAGTTTGTCGAGTGGTTCGACCTCGAGCACGTTACCCCGTCGGCCGCACAATTCAACACGGAAAAACTGCGCTGGCTCAACCAGCATTACATCAAGGCCGCCGACAACGCGCGCCTCGCCGAATTGACGCGTCCCTTCCTCGTGCGCAACGATGCCGATCCCGACAACGGGCCCGATCTGGCCGCCGTGGTCGCCCTGGTGAAGGAGCGCGCCGCCACCATCAAGGAGCTCGGCGACGTGGCGACCCTGTTCTACCGCACCCTGCAGCCCACACCCGAACTGCTGGCGGAGCACGTCACCGCCGACGTCCTGCCGGCGCTGTCCGAACTCGTCGCGCGCTTCGAGCCGATCGCGTGGGAGCGCGCTGCGATCGGCGCCGCCCTCAAGGAGACGCTGGCCGCACACGGCCTGAAGATGCCCCGGCTGGCGATGCCGGTGCGCGTACTCGTCACCGGTACGCCGCAGACCCCGGCCATCGACGCCACCCTGGAACTGATCGGCAAGGAAAAAACCCTCGCCCGACTGAGGGCCGCCCTGTAAAAGACGACGTGGATTCCGCTATAATGCGCGCTGCCTTACGCCGGCATAGCTCAGTTGGTAGAGCAGCGCATTCGTAATGCGAAGGTCGGGGGTTCGACTCCTCTTGCCGGCACCACTTCAACGCCGCTCGTCGAGCGGCGTTTCCATTTGTCCCGCACGCACCCGCGCGCGGCGACGCCGTGGACGGGCAGCACGGTTCAGGTCCCGTTTGCCGGATTGATCAGCAGCACGTCGCATGCCGTCGAGAACGCAACGTCCTTGCTCACGCTGCCCAGCATCCAGTCCTGCAGCCCCCCGCCGTAACCATGGCGCCCGAGCACGACGAGATCGACGGCATTCGACTCGATGTCCTGGCAGATCGCCGCGGATGCGAGGCCGGGCAGGAAGCGGCGGCCGACGGCCGAGGCGCCCTCGATCGATGCCAGCAGCGCGTCGATCTGCCGCGCCGCCTCCGCACGCCGCCGGTCGAGCCACTCCTTGACATCGAGGCCGGCAAGCTTGGCCTTGCGCAGATGGCGTTCCACTTCGCTTCCCAGAACATGCAGCACATCCATCGGCGCGCCGCCCGCGAGCGCAAGGGCCTGGCGCACCACCTCCGCCGATACCGGCGAAAAATCCACCGCGGCCAGTACCTTGCGGTAAGGTCCATCAGCGGGCTTGCGCACGAGCAGCACGGGGTAGGCAGCCAAGCGCACCAGCCGCGACGCCGTGGAACCCAGCAGAAGATCGAGCAGTGAGTTTTCGCCCCGCGCACCGACCACCACGAGTGCGGCGCCGGTGGCCACCGCATGCTCGGCAATTTCTTGATGCGGGCGGCCGATTCGGCTGGCCGCCTCGACGCGAATCCCGAATGCGCTCGCGAGCTGGCCCGCCATGTCGTCCAGGCGGCTTTCCCCCGTCTCCTGCAATACGGCGTCATGGCGGCCGAGCGCCTCGGCGTCGAGGGTCATGCCAGGGTACAGATCCAGCGGACGCACGACATGCAACAGGCTCAGCACCGCATGCTGCTGGCGCGCGACATGAGCCGCGCGCTGGACGGCGCGCTCGGCAACCGGCGAGAAATCGGTCGCCGCGAGAATGCGCTTGCTGCTGGACATGGCAATCTCCTGGGAACAGACTACCTTTCTATCATAGTTGGCACGGCGCGGGGACGCAGCGTGTCGGGGCGAGCCGTTTCAGCCGAACCAGGCGTCGATCTTCCGGCGATCCGGCACGCCGCCGGCGTGCACCACCTTGCCGTCGATCACCACGCCGGGCGTGGACATGACGCCGTAGCCGAGCATCGCGCCCAGGTCCTCGATCTTTTCCAGCTTGATCCGGACGCCCTTTGCACGCGCGGCCTCCTCGATGAGCTTCGCCGTCGTCGCGCAGTTGACGCAGCCGCTGCCCAGCACCTTGATGTCCTTCATGTCGTTCTCCTTCAGCCGGCCGGCTTGACCGCCTCGATGGTGGCCGATGCGATGTACGCCTCGACGCCGCGTCCGGGGGCCCACTGGCTGATGTACTCGCGGCTGGCGTCCTTGGGCGCGATGCGGATGTCGACGAAGCCCGCCCGCACGAGCAGCGCCGCAAGTTCGGCCACGCTCGCCGCACCGGCCACGCATGCGGTGTACAGCGCGACCTCCTTCCACATGGCATCGGGCAGTTCGGCGGTGGTGACGATATCCGAAACAGCCAGGCGGCCACCCGGTTTCAGCACGCGGAACGCGTCGCGGAAGACCCGCGCCTTGTCCGGCGACAGGTTGATGACGCAGTTGGAAATGATGACGTCGACCGTGCCGTCGGCCACCGGCAGGTGTTCGATCTCGCCGAGGCGGAAGTCGACGTTGGCGTACCCCCCCTTGGCCGCGTTGGCGCGCGCCTTGGACACCATGTCGGGCGTCATGTCGACGCCGATGACGTGGCCCGTCGCGCCGACCTGGCGCGCGGCAAGAAAGGCGTCGAAGCCGGCACCGCTGCCGAGGTCGAGCACGGTCTCGCCCGGCCGCAGCGCGGCGATGGCCTGCGGATTGCCGCAGCCCAGCCCGAGGTTGGCGCCTGCCGGCACCGCCGCCGTCTCCTCGGCGCTGTAGCCGATGCCGCGCGACAGCAGTTCGGCGGCGGCCTCGGCGGAAGGCGCGCAGCAGCCGGTGCGTGGCGCCGGGCAACCGGACGATTCGGCACGCGCGACGGCAGCGTAGGCGTCACGCACCTGCTGACGGAGCTGATCGTGTTCGTGTGCACTCATGCGGATCTCCTTTCAGCAACACGACGTGCCCGAAGGCGTGGGGGCGCAGCAGGCGCCGCCCGCCGCCGCCGCCACGATGGCGGAAGGCCGCGTGGCGGTCCCGCGCTCGAACCGTGCCGCATGAGCCTCGTCGAAACGGGCGTCGAGCTGCTGCGCGGCCTCGTCGCGGATGTGGCGGGCGATCTCGATCACGAGGTCGATCTGCATGCGCGGCACTCCATAGTCCTGCAGGCGTCCGACCTGGCACAGGCCCTGTTTCGGGTGGTTGGAGGCGATGCTGGCCGCCAGCGAGACGAGGGCGACGATGGATGGATGCAGATCGGTACTCATGCGATTCCCCTCAAGGTATTGAACAGCACGCCCACGATGATGAACGCGAAGCCGAGGTAGGCCGTGAACAGCGCCAGCAACGGCACTTTCACCACTTTCTTCAGGATGATCAGTTCCGGCAGCGACAGCGCGGTCACCGCCATCATGAAAGCCAGCACGGTGCCGATGGGCACGCCCTTGCCGAGCAGGACCTCGGCGATGGGGATGATGCCGACCGCGTCGGAATAGAGCGGCACGCCCACCACCACCGCGCCGACCACCGGCAGCGGCCCGCCGTCGCCGGCGATCCTCGCCACGAAGTCGGCCGGCACGTAGCCGTGGATGAAGGCGCCGACGCCGACGCCGACGAGGATGAATTTCCAGATGCGGCCGACGATCTCCTTCACCTGGGCGAGCGCGTAGTCGTGCCGGGCGCGCAGCGAAGTGTCCTCCCCGATTTCCGCGATTTCGCCCATGCGGACCTTCCACACGTAGTCCTCGACCCAGCGCTCGGGCCTGAAGCGCTCCAGCACGAAGCCGCCGATCAAGGCGACGCCGAGCCCCGCGACGACGTACAGCACGGTGAATTTCCAGCCGATGACCGACGCCAGCACCACGACGGCCACTTCGTTGATCATGGGGCTGGCGATGAGGAAGGACAGCGTCACGCCGAGCGGAATGCCGGCCTCGACGAAGCCGATGAAGAGCGGGATCGACGAGCACGAACAGAACGGCGTCACCGCACCCAGTCCGACCGCCAGGAAGCGGCTCTGCACGTTGCCCCGGTCGCGGATGAACGCACGCACCTTCTCCGGCTTCAGCAGCGCGCGCAAGAAGCCCATGGCGTAGATCACCAGGGTCAACAGCACCAGGATCTTCGCCACGTCCATGACGAAGAAATGCAGCGCCGCGCCGAGCGGCGTATCCGGCGTCAGGCCGGCGAGGTCGAAGACCAGGAGGGTGGCGAGCGCGTCGAACATTACCGTGCCCCGAACGCGATGAATGCGCGGTTCATGTTTGCGCGGCGCGGGGATCGTTCACGAGCGTTCCCGTCCGATGGCTTCGGGTTCGCACATCGGCGGGCACCCCGGCAGACAGGGGGTGCCGCCGCAGCAGTTCTCGGTGAGAAAGCCGAGCAGTCCGTTCATGGTTTCGAAATTCGCCGTGTAGATGACGAAGCGCCCCGCCTGCTGCGCGTCCGCCAGGCCGGCATGGGCCAGCTCTTTCAGGTGGAAGGACAGCGAGGACGGCACGATGCCGGTGAGTTCGCTGATCCTGCCGGCGGCGAGGCCGGGCGGGCCGGCCTGCACCAGCAGGCGGAAAATGGCGAGGCGGGACTCCTGGGCAAGCGCGGCAAGAATTTTGACGGCGTCTTTCATTTCCATGTTTCTATTATTATGGAAATATGATCTTTGGGCAAGACCGTTTTTTCATGCTGGTACGGTACCCGCGGCACGTTACACCTTGAACATCTCCAAGAAAAAAGCTAAATTTAGTTTTGTATAAAAGCAATTTTCACCGATGCGTGCCGGCCATACCGACGGCATCAGGCATGTTCGTGGGCCGTCCACGAATCGAAAAGACCGCCCGAAAACCCGTTTCCTACTGCTGAAGGAGCTACCAACATGGACCTGAGCACGTTCTCCGTCGCGATCCAGAATGCACTGGGCGCCCATCTGCCCAGCATACTGGCGGCGATCGGCATTCTCGTCGTCGGCTACATCCTGGCCCTGCTGGCACGCGCCGCAGTGCGCAAGCTGCTCTCCATCGCCCGCCTCAACGCCCTCGTCGGCAATGCCGCCGGCAAGCCGATCGACGTCGAGGGCGGCGTCGCGTCGACCCTGTTCGGCTTCGTCCTCCTGGTCACGCTGCTCGCGGTATTCAACGCCCTGGACCTCGAACAGCTGTCCGCTCCGCTGGCGGAGACGATCGCCAAGATCATGACTTACCTGCCGCACCTGCTGGCGGGCATGGTCCTGCTCCTGGTGGCCTGGCTCGCAGCCAGCCTGGTGAAGGCGATCGCCAACCGTGCGCTGAAGGCCACGCAGTGGGATGAAAAACTCGTCGAGCATGCCGGCATGACGCATCCCGGCGACAACGTGGGCAACGTCCTGTTCTGGCTCATCATCCTGCTGTTTCTGCCCGCGATCCTTGGCGTGCTCCAACTCGAAGGCATGCTCGACCCGGTGCGCAGCATGGTCGATCAGAGTCTTTCCATGCTGCCCAACATCTTCGCGGCCGGCCTCATCACGTTCGCGGGCTGGATGATTGCCAGAATCCTGCGCGGTCTGGTCACCAACCTCCTCGCCGCCGTCGGCGCCGACAGGCTGGGAGAATCGGCCGGCCTCAAGGACAAGCTCGAACTGTCCCGGCTGGCGGGCATCCTGGTGTTCATCCTGGTATTCGTGCCGGCCTTGATCGCGGCACTCGACACCTTGAAGATCAGCGCGATTTCCGGCCCCGCGACCGACATGCTGGCAATGATGATGGCGGCGCTGCCCAACATCTTCGCCGCCGTCCTGATCCTGTTCGTCACCTGGTACGTGGCGCGTTTCGCGGCGGGGCTGCTCGGCAATCTGCTCGCCAGCATCGGCCTGAACCAACTGCCGGCGAAGATGGGCATCGAGCACATTTTCTCGGAGCGCTTCAAGGCGTCCGACCTCGTCACGCGCATCGTGGTTTTCTTCGCCATGCTGTTCGCCACCGTCGAGGCCGCCAACCGGCTCGACTTCACCCAGGTCGAGACACTGGTCGGCATGTTCATCCAGTTCGGCGGCGACGTGCTGCTGGGCGTAGGCATCCTGCTGGTGGGCTTCTGGCTCGCCAACCTGGCCCACCAGGCCATCCTGCGCGCCAGCGGCAACGAGGCCGTCGGCATGGCCGGCATCGCGCGCTTTGCCATCCTTGGCCTGGTGTTGGCGCTGGGACTCTCCGCGATGGGCATCGCCGACGACATCGTCAACATGGCGTTCGCCTTCGTGTTCGGTGCCGTGGCCGTCGCGGCAGCGCTGTCCTTCGGCCTGGGTGGCCGCGAAGCCGCCGGCAGGCAGATGGAGCACTGGCTTTCGCGGCTGCGCGGGGACAAACGGGACTGACCCCGCCCGCTGGCGCAATGCGCCCCGCTGCCGGCCCCTCAGGCCGGCAGCGGGGCGCGCGTGCGCGCGTATACGACGAAATCGAAGTGCAGCCGGTCGCCCTTCGCGCCCACGTGCGACTCGCGCGATATTTCGCGGAATGCGCGCCGGTCGTAATCGGGAAACCAGGCGTCTCCGCGCGCGTCGACGTCGACTTCGGTGAGATAGAGGCGATCGGCCAGGGGAATGGCCTGCGCATAAAGCTCCGCGCCGCCGATGAAGAAAATTTCCGCGCTGTCGCCGCACAGCGCGAGCGCGGCGGCAATCGACTCGGCGACGAGACAGCCCTCTGCCCGATAGCCGCGGTTGCGGGTGACGACGACGTTGGTGCGCCCGGGGAGCGGACGCCCCAGCGACTCGAAGGTCTTGCGCCCCATGAGCACGGGATGTCCGAGGGTGAGCGTCCTGAAGTGGGCGAGATCCTCCGGCAGCCGCCACGGCAGGCGGTTCTCGATACCGATGACGCGGTTCTTCGCGAGCGCGGCAACGACGCTGACGCGCGGCGTCGCGGGCGTGTCGTCGTCAGTGGTCTGCAAGGCGGTCATCCTTCATTCCGATAGCCCGACCCGGCCACCCGCCCTTCACACCGCCACCGGCGCCTTGATCGCCGGGTGCGGATCATAGCCTTCGAGCGTGAAATCCTCGAAGCGGAAGGCGAAGATGTCCCGCACCGCGGGATTGATGCGCATGCGCGGCAGGGCGCGCGGGTCGCGCGACAGCTGTTCGCGCGCCTGGTCGAGATGGTTGAGGTAGAGGTGCGCATCACCCAGGGTGTGGACGAACTCACCGGGCTTCAGCTCGCTGACCTGCGCCATCATCATGGTGAGCAGCGCGTAGCTGGCAATGTTGAACGGCACGCCGAGAAAGATGTCGGCGCTGCGCTGGTAGAGCTGGCAGGAAAGACAGCCGTCGGCCACGTAGAACTGGAACAAGGCGTGGCAGGGCGCCAGCGCCATGCGGTCGAGATCGGCGACGTTCCAGGCGGAAACGATGATGCGGCGGGAATCCGGATTCGTCCTGAGCGTGTTCACCGCCTCGCCGATCTGGTCGATGCCGCCGCCGCGCGCGGGCCACGCGCGCCACTGGTGGCCGTAGACCGGACCGAGATCACCCTTGGCATCGGCCCATTCGTCCCAGATCGAGACGCCGTTTTCCTTGAGGTAGCCGATGTTGGTGTCGCCCCGCAGGAACCACAGCAGTTCGTGGATGATCGAGCGCAGGTGGCATTTCTTGGTGGTGACGAGCGGGAAGCCGTCGCCGAGTGCGTAACGCATCTGCCAACCGAACACCGAGAGCGTACCGGTGCCGGTGCGGTCGTCTTTCTTCGTGCCGTGCTCGAGCACGTGGCGCATCAGGTCGAGATAGGGTTTCATCGTGCGGTCGGGGTTGGGTCGGGGTTGGGCCGGGGCTGCCTGGACGGAGGGATTATCGCCCAGAACTTCGTCGAAACGCCCGGCGAGACGGTCGGCGGGCGCGCAGCCGGCCGGCAACGCCAACGCCAACGCCGCCGCCACGAACATTCGCCTCAGGCCGCGTCGAGCACCTGCCAGCGGCCGTCGCGCAGGCCCTCCAGCGGCCCGTATTGCTGCTTGTAGGCCATCTTGCGGCTTTCCGCGATCCAATAGCCGAGGTAGACGTAGGGCAGCCCCAGCCGCTGCGCGAGCTCGATCTGCCACAGCACGCCATAGACGCCGAGACTCTGCGCTTCACGCAACGGGTCGAAGAACGTGTAGACGGCGGACAGGCCATCCTCGACCTGGTCGATCACCGCGACCATCACCAGCGCGTCGCCGTCGCGAAACTCCACCAGCACGGAATCGACGTTGGACGACAGCATGAACTGCGTATACTGCTCGGGGCTGTCGCGGTCCATGCCGCCGCCCGCGTGGCGGCTGGCGAGATAACGGCGATACAGCGCGTAATGCGCATCGTGGAAATCGAGCGGCAGGAAGCGGGCCGCCAGATGCCGGTTGCGCGCGCGGCAGCGGCGCTGCGTGCGCGTGGGTGCAAAGCGCGCGACGTCGACGCGCACCGGCACGCAGGCATGGCAGGTTTCGCAATGCGGCCGGTAGGTGAACTGCCCGCTGCGGCGAAAGCCCGCGCGGATCAGCGCGCCGTACGCGCGGGAGTCGATGAGATGGGCCGGTGTCGCGACCTGCGAACGCGCGCGCCGGCCTGCCAGGTAGCTGCAGTCGTAGTGCGCGGTCAGGTAGAACTGGATGCGCTGGAAAGGCGGTTCAGTCGGGTGCATTTAACCTGGGAATCCGGGTTGGGCGCGCCCGATGGTGCGTCGGATCGCGTGCCTGCCGCGAAGCAACGACGCCGCAGGCGCGACCGCGTAGCGCGGAGCAGGGGCCCCTTTGGGGATGCGACCGCGAAGCGGGATGCAGACAGGCGCCCCAGGGCGCGGTCGCTGGCGCCCCTGTGCCGGCCGATCCCCGCTGCGCGGGGCCCCTCGTCCCACGCTCCGGGGCGCCCCTGCAAGGAGGCGCGACAAAGGCAGGTGCGTGAGCCGGCGTGCCAGCGGGTGCGCAGCGCTGCGAGCAAGGACCATACCGTCGTATGAGCAAGGTAACGGCTTCTGTACTACGTGACGTCATGTCTGTCCATAGCGGTCAACCTGGATTTCCAGGTTAAAAGTCCACGGTCCGGGACGATGCGGCAAGTCTACCAATTCCTCCAGCCGCGCCACAAACGCGGCGCGCGGCATGGGGCGCGCGCCCATGCGGGCGAGATGCGGGGTTTCCATCTGGCAGTCGATGAGGCCGAAATCCCAGGCGTGCAACTGGCGCGCCAGTTGCACCAGCGCCACCTTGGACGCGTCGGGCATGCGGCTGAACATGGATTCGCCGTAGAACATGCGGCCGATGGCGACGCCGTACAGGCCCCCCACCAGGCGGCCGGCATGCCAGGTTTCCACCGAGTGCGCATAGCCGGCATCGAACAGGCGCGCATAGGCGGCGACCATCACCGGCGAAATCCAGGTGCCCGTCTCGCCGCGGCGTGGTTCGGCGCAGCCGCGCATCACCTCGACGAAGGCGGTGTCGACGCGCACTTCGAAGCCGGCATTGCGCAGGCGCCTGGCGAGCGAACGGCTCACGCGGATTTCCCCGGGCACGAGCGCCATGCGCGGGTCGGGGCTCCACCACAGGATCGGCTCGCCGGGATTGAACCAGGGGAAGATGCCGTGACGGTAGGCGTCGAGCAGGCGCGGCAGCGACAGATCGCCCCCCTTCGCCAGCAGGCCGTTGGGGTGGGCGAGCGCGGTGTCGACGGGTGGAAAGCAGGACTCGCCCTGGAACATGCGGGGAATCATAACCCGAGCACTCTTGCCGATGCGATATCGGCATATTATGATTCATACATCTTCAAGTCCGCCATGCGCCGGCCTCGCTTCGGCGGGGCCGGCGCGGAACCCGGCATATAATTGCCGGACTTGCCGTTCCGGCGGCCGCGCATGGCGATTTGAAGAATGGCAACAGCAATACGCAGGATCAGTCTTTCGGGATCGGTGCCGCAGCCACGGGCTTCGGCACGCGGCGTGTCGACCGCGGCGCTTACCCGGCGCCCCGGCAGGCCGGCAGCCGCAACCGGTACCCAGGACGCGTCGTACCCGGCGCCCGCGGCAGGCTCGTCCTCTCTCCCGAGCCTGCCGCATTCGGGCGTCCTGCGGGGTGTTTCGTGAGCCGCTCTCCCGGCGTCACGGACACCCCGTCTTTTTCGTCCTGCTTCCATTGCGGCCAGCCGGTTCCGGACGGCGCGCGCCATCCCGTCACGTTCGAAGGCCGAACCCACGCGGCGTGCTGCCACGGCTGCCAGGTGGTGGCACGGACCATCATCGACAGCGGCCAGGGCGCCTACTACACGCATCGCACCGCGCTGCCCGCGACCCCGCACGAGGCCGAGGCCGAACTCGCGCAACTGGGCCTCTACGACCTGCCGGAAATCCAGGAAAGCTTCGTGCGCGTGGAGGCCGAGCACGTTCGCGAGGCCGCGCTGATCCTGGAGAACATCGTCTGCGCCGCGTGCATCTGGCTCAACGAGCGCCACATCGCGGCGCTGCCCGGCGTGCTCGCGGTGGACATCAACTACGCCACGCGCCGCGCGCGCGTACGCTGGGACGAGCGCCGCATCCAGCTGTCCGCCATCCTCAAGGCGGTATCCGACATCGGCTACGTCGCCCATCCCTTCGACGCCGGGCGCTCCGCCGACGTCCACCGGCGCGAGCGCAACACGGCGATCCGCCGCCTGGCGATCGCCGGGCTCGGCATGATGCAGGTGATGATGTACGCGCTGCCGACCTACACCGCGACCGACATGACCGACGACGTCCGCACGATCATGCGCTGGGCGAGCCTGGTGCTGACGCTGCCGGTGGTGGGCTACTCGGCATGGCCGTTCTTCGTCGGCAGCTGGCGCGATCTGCGCCGCCGCATGCTGGGCATGGACGTGCCGGTCGCACTCGGCATCGGCACGGCGTTCGCCGCCAGCGTCTACAGCACCTTCACCGGCCAAGGCGAAGTCTATTACGACTCGGTGAACATGTTCATCTTCCTGCTGCTCACCGGGCGCTTTCTCGAAATGAACGCGCGCCGCCGCGCCGGCGCCGCGGTGGAGGAACTGGTCAAGCTCATTCCCGCCGCCACCACGCGGCTGCCCGCCTGGCCGGCGCGCGACGCCGAGCAGGTGCCGGTGGCGCGCCTGCGGCCGGGCGACCACGTGCTGGTCCGGCCCGGGGATACCCTGCCGGCCGACGGCGTGGTGGTCGAGGGGCACAGCGCGGTGAACGAGGCCATGCTCACCGGCGAATCGCTGCCGGTCACCAAGACCGCCGGCAGCAGCGTGGTCGGCGGCAGCCTCAACGAGGCGAGCCCGCTGGTGGTGCGGGTGGACAGGCTCGGCGCCGACACGCGGCTGGCGTCCATCGTGCGCCTGCTCGATCGCGCACAGAGCGAGAAACCGCGCATCGGCCGGGTGGCCGACCGTGCCGCTGCCTGGTTCGTCGGGCTGCTGCTCGCGATCACCGCAGTGGTCGGCTACGTGTGGGTCATCCACGACCCGTCGCGCGCGCTGTGGATCGTGGTGTCGATTCTCGTCGTCACCTGCCCCTGCGCGCTGGGACTCGCCACCCCGGCCGCGCTGGCCAGCGGCACCGGGCGCCTGACGCGGCTGGGGCTTCTCACCACGCGCGGCCATGCGCTGGAAACGCTGGCGCGCGCCACCGATCTCGTCTTCGACAAGACCGGCACGTTGACCCGCGGGCAACTGAGCCTGCGCCAGGTCGTGCCGCTGGCCGGGCGCAGCGCGGCCGAGGTGCGGGCGCTGGCCGCGGCGCTCGAGGCCGGCTCCGAGCACCCCATCGCGCGCGCGCTGCGCGACGGCGTCACGCCCGCACCCGGCGCGAACGCCCTGCGCAACACGCCGGGCCATGGCGTCGACGGACGCATCGGGCCGCACGCCTACCGGCTGGGCACGCCGCGCTTCGCCGCGGCCGCCGCCGCGCCACCCGGCACGGCGGCGGACGTGAGCTGGGTGGCGCTCGCCGAGGACGGCGTGCCGATCGCCTGGTTCGCCCTCGCCGACACCCTGCGCGCCGATGCCGCCGCTGCGCTCGCCGCCCTGCGCCGCCAGGGGCTGCACCTGCACCTGCTGTCGGGCGACGCCGCACCGGCGGTGGCCGACGTGGCGCGACAGCTCGGCATCGACGCCTGGCGCGCCGACGCGCTGCCGGAGGACAAGCTCGCCTACGTCAAGGCGCTGCAGGCGGCGGGACGCATCGTCGCCATGATCGGCGACGGCATCAACGACGCGCCGGTGCTGGCCGGCGCGCAGGTATCGATCGCCATGGGCGAGGGCACCGACGTCGCACAGGCCGCCGCCGACATGGTGATGCTCGGCAGCCGCCTCGCCACGCTTGCCGAAGGCGTGGCGCTCGCGCGCAGGACGCAGCGCATCGTGCGCCAGAACCTCGGCTGGGCACTCGGCTACAACCTCGTCGCCATCCCCGCCGCCGCACTCGGCCACGTCACGCCATGGCTCGCCGGCATCGGCATGTCGGCAAGCTCCCTGCTGGTGGTGCTGAACGCCCTGCGCCTGAGCGACACCGGCCACCACCGGACCGAGCCATGACCGCATTCCCCGTGCGCTGCCGCGGCATTTTGCCGGCCCCAGCGGGGGATCGCACCGGTGATGGCGGCAGCACGCGCCACATGCGGCACCCGCGTGGGAATTCCGCGGCGCCCACCCACCCTGATCCGTGCCGGATCGGACAGGTAGAATTGACCGAATTTTTCCCGGAGTGCTTCGATGACGACCCGCTGGCCCCTTTCCATCCTCGCCTTCTTCACCGCCGCCTTGCTGTCCACCCTTTCCGCCTGCAATGCGGGCGAACCCGACGCGCGGACCGTTCCGCCCGTGCCCGTGGCCGGCAGCGCAGGAAACCCGCGCGTCTCGATCGAGACCAGCAAGGGCCGCATCACGGTCGAACTGTTGGCGGACGCGGCGCCCGAATCGAGCGAGAACTTCCTCGGCTACGTGCGCAGCGGCTTCTACGACGGCACCCTGTTCCACCGCGTCATTCCCGGCTTCATGATCCAGGGCGGCGGCATGACGGCCGACATGGCGGAAAAACCGAAGGGCCCGCCGATCGCCAACGAGGCCGCCAACGGCCTCAGGAATCTGCGCGGCACACTGGCGATGGCGCGCACCATGGAGCCGCATTCGGCGGCCTCGCAGTTCTTCATCAACGTCGCCGACAACGGCTTCCTCGACCATCGCGGCAAGAGCATGCAGGGCTGGGGCTATGCGGTCTTCGGCCAGGTGGTCGAGGGCATGGACGTGGTCGACGCCATCGCCAGCGTGCCGCGCGGACGCCGGGGCCCGCACGACGACGTTCCGCTCGAGCCGGTGGTCATGCAGCGCGTGCACGTGCTGCCGCAGACGGCGCCCGCCGCCGCGGCGGCGCCGCAGTAAGGTCCGCGCCTGTCCGCATCCACCCGCACCACGCTGCTTGCGCTGGCCGCCCTCGCCGCGGCGGCACTGGGGCTCTTCGTCGGCGCGTTGCCGGACGACCGCGAGCTCGCCCGGCAGATACTCACCGGGTTGCGCGCCCCGCGCGTCGCCGCGGCCTTTGCGTGCGGCGGCCTGCTCGCGTTGGCGGGCGCGCTGATGCAGACGCTGTTCCGCAATCCGCTCGCCGAACCGTATCTGCTCGGCGCATCCGGCGGCGCGGGACTCGCCGCGCTCACGGGGATGGCGATGGGCCTGGCCTGGCCCTGGGTGTCGGGCCTCGCCTTCGCCGGCAGCGTCGGCGCGCTGGCGCTCGCCGCCGCACTCGGCGGGCGCATGCTCGCGCGCGACCACACGCCGCTCCTGCTCGCCGGCGTGATGCTGGCCGCGGGCTTCGGTGCGCTCATTGCGCTCATCCTGGCGCTCGCGCCCGGCGAACGCCTGCCGGGCATGCTGTTCTTCCTCATGGGCGACCTCGCCTGGAGCAGCCAGCCGATGTGGCTGCTCGCGGCCCTGCTCGCCGCCTCGGTGGCCGCCACGACGCTGGCGCGGCGCCTCGACGTGCTGCAGCTTTCCCCGCTCAAGGCCGCCTCGCTCGGCGTCGCCGTGCCCGCCACGCGCTGGATGCTGTTCACCCTGGCCGGCGCCTGCACCGCGCTGGTCGTCGCCCAGGCCGGCAGCATCGGCTTCGTCGGCCTCATGGTGCCGCACGCCTTGCGGCGCCTCGGCTTCGCCGGCCACCGCGCGCTGCTGCCCGGCTGCGCGCTGGCCGGCGGCACCGTGCTGGTGCTGGCCGACACGCTCGCCCGCACCGTGCTCGCACCGCGCGAATTGCCGGTGGGCGTGCTCACCGCGCTGATCGGCGTACCGATGATGTTGTGGCTGTTGCGCAGACCGTGAATCGCCGGATGATTTCGCGACGAAACCGGGAAACACGGATTGACGCCGCCCAGCCCATGCGCCTCGTCTCGCACGACCTGCTCCTGCTGGCGGGTGCGCGTACCCTGGTCGATGCGCTCGATCTCACGCTAGAGGCCGGTCAAATTCTCGGCATCCTCGGCGCCAATGGCGCCGGCAAGTCGACGCTGCTCGCGGTACTGGCCGGCCTCGCGCTGCCCGCGCGGGGACGGGTCACGCTCGCGGGCGCACCGCTTGCCGACCTTCCGCCGCTCACTCGTGCGCAATGGGTCGGCATCTTGCCGCAGACTGACGAGAGCGGATTTCTTGGCAGCGTCGCGGAGTTCGTCGCACTGGGACATCATCCCTTCGACGCCGCCCCGGATCTCGCACCGCATCTCTCCGACTGGGAGCTCGATGCCCTCGCCCGCCGGCGCTTCGACACCCTGTCGGGCGGCGAGCGCCAGCGCGCACGGCTGGCGCAGCTGGCGGTGCAGCACCCGGCCATCGCGCTGCTGGACGAACCCCTGACTCATCTCGATCCGGCGCACCAGGTGCGCCTGCTCCACTGGATGCGCGGACAGGCCGACGCCGGCCGCAGCGTCGCGCTGACCCTGCACGATCCGAACTGGGCGGCGGACCACTGCGACCGCCTGCTTTTTCTCTACGGCGACGGACGCTGGCGCCTGGGCGAGCCGGCCGCACTGCTGACGGCCGACGCGCTGGAAGCGCTGTATGGCCCGGGCACGGCCACCCTGTGGCGCAGGGCCGCCGCGGCGGAACCGGTATAATCCATTTCTGGTTCCGCCGACATGCCCCCGCGCACCTCATGATCCGTCGTTTCATCAGCAAGGTTTTCCGCCGCGCATCGCGCGTGACGCCGTCGCGCGTGCAGATTCTGCCGCACACGGCGCATGGCATAGACCGGAATCTGATCGACGGCTGCGCGATCAGGACCTGCGAGACGCTCGCCGCAGCCGGCTTCCGCGCCTTCGTCGTCGGCGGTGCGGTGCGCGATCTGCTGCTGGGCAAAAAACCGAAGGATTTCGACGTCGCCACGAACGCCACCCCGGAACAGGTGCGCAAGCTGTTCCGCCGTTCCCGCATCATCGGCCGCCGCTTTCAGATCGTCCACGTGATGTGCGGCCGCGAAACCATCGAGGTCACCACCTTCCGCGCCAACGGCGAGAAAGAGGCCGAAGACGAGCACGAACGCCCCACCGACGAACACGGCCGGCTGCTGTCCGACAACGTGTTCGGCAGCATGGAGGACGACGCCGCGCGGCGCGACTTCACCATCAATGCGCTGTACTACGATCCGGCCCGCGAGGAAGTGCACGACTATTTCGGCGGCGTGGCCGACTGCCGGGCACGGACGCTGCGCATGATCGGCGACCCGGAAACGCGCTATCGCGAGGATCCGGTGCGGATGCTGCGCGCCGCACGCCTGGCCGCCAAGCTCGACTTCCAGATCGACGAGGCGACTCGCCGGCCGGTGGCCACGCTCGCCCCGCTGCTCGCCAACATTCCCCGCGCGCGCATTTTCGACGAGGCGCTGAAACTGCTGTTGTCCGGCCACGCCCTGCGGGGCGTGCACCAGTTGCGCGCGGAGGGCCTGCATCACGGCATGCTGCCGCTGCTGGATACCATTCTCGACGATCCCACGGGAGAGCGCTTCATCGCCCTGGCGCTGAAAAGCACGGATCAGCGCATCCAGGCCGACCGCCCATCCTCTCCCGCCTTCCTGTTCGGCGCGCTGCTCTGGCCGCAGGTGCAGAAGCGCTGGCACGAGCGCGAGGCCGCCGGAGAGAAGCGCCAGCCGGCGCTGTTCACGGCCATGGACGAGGTGCTCGATGCGCAGCGCGAGCAGCTTGCGATTCCGCGCCGTTACGACGGCATGATGAAGGAAATCTGGGCGCTGCAGCCGCGCTTCGAGCAACGCGGGGGCCAGCGTCCGTACCGTCTGCTGGAACATCCGCGCTTCCGTGCCGCCTATGATTTCCTGCTGTTGCGCGCCGAAGCCGGCGAGGTGCCGGCCGAGCTCGGCGACTGGTGGACACGCTTCCAGGACGCCGAAGAAGAGGAACGTGCGACGATGCTGATCGCCGACGGTTCACCCAAGCCTCGCCGTCGCCGCAAGCGCAAGAAACCGGCGGAAGGCGCCACCGAAGCGTTGTCGGCATGAAAATCGTCGCGACCATCGGCCTGGGCGCAAACCTCAACGATCCGGCCGGGCAGGTGGAATATGCGCTGGCCGAACTCGATCGGCTCCCCGTCACCCGCCTGCTCGTGCGCTCGCGCCTGTATGCGTCGGCGCCGGTCGGCTATGTCGACCAGCCCGATTTCATCAACGCCGTCGCGCAGGTGGAAACCGAGCTTCCACCACGCACGCTGCTCGGCGCGCTGTTCGAAATCGAGCACCGCCACGGCCGCGAACGCAGTTTCCGCAATGCGCCGCGCACCCTCGACCTCGATCTGCTGCTCTACGGCGCCGCGCACTTCCACGAGGAAGGTCTGACACTGCCGCACCCGCGCATGCACGAGCGCGCCTTCGTCCTGCATCCGCTGCTGGAGATCGCGCCCGCCACACTCATTCCGGGCCGCGGCCATGCCGCCGACTGGCTCGCAGGCTGCGCCGGGCAAAGCGTGGCCCCGCTGCCCTTTCCCGCCGCCGCGGCCAGCGCATGAGTCCCGCGCGTTTTCGCTACATCGTCGTGGAGGGTCCGATCGGCGCGGGCAAGACCAGCCTCGCCCGCAGGCTGGCCGAACGCCTGGGTGCAGGCACGCTGCTGGAAGCCGGAGACGACAATCCCTTTCTGCCCCGCTTCTACCAGGAACCGCGCCGCTACGCGCTGGCGACGCAGCTGCATTTCCTGTTCGACCGTACGCGCCAGCTGCGGGAACTCGCGCAGGGCGACCTGTTCCGGTGCGGCACGGTATCCGATTTTCTCATCGACAAGGACATGCTGTTCGCGCGGCTCAACCTCGACGACGACGAATTCGAACTGTACCGGAAGGTCTACAACGATCTCGCCCCGCAGGCGCCGGTGCCGGATCTGGTGATCTACCTGCAGGCGCCCGCCGACACCCTGCAGGAACGCGTGCGCCGCCGCGGCATCGAATACGAACGCAACATGGATGCGGGCTATCTGCAGCGCCTGGCCAACAGCTACAGTGCCTTTTTCCATCGTTACGAGGCGGCCCCGCTGTTGATCGTCAACACCACGAATCTCGACTTCGCGCACGTCGACGCCGACTTCGATCTCCTGACGGAGCGCATCGGCAAGATGCGCGGACCGCGCGAATTCTTCAGTCGGGCCGTATGATCATGCGCATGACGCTAACGACCCTGCACGCACTGCGCGCACAAGGCGAGAAGATCGCCGTGCTGACCTGCTACGACGCGAGCTTCGCGCGCGCCCTCGATGCCGCCGGCGTCGACGTGCTGCTGGTCGGCGACTCGCTCGGCATGGTGGTGCAGGGCCATGCCTCGACGCTGCCGGTGAAGCTCGCCGAGATGGTCTATCACACCCGCTGCGTCGCGGCCGGCAGCGGGCGCGCCTTCATCGTCGCCGATCTGCCGTTCGGCAGCTACCAGCCTTCGCCGCAGCGCGCGTTCTCCGCCGCCGCCGAACTCATGGCGGCGGGTGCGCACATGGTCAAGCTCGAAGGCGGTACGGTGATGGTCGAAACCGCCGCCTTCCTCGTGCAGCGGGGCATCCCGGTGTGCGCGCATCTGGGGCTGCTGCCGCAGTCGGTCAACCAGCTCGGCGGCTATCGCGTGCAGGGCCGCGACGACGCCGCCGCGGCGCAGCTGCTCGCCGACGCGCGCGCGCTGGAAGCGGCCGGCGCGGGCCTCCTCGTGCTGGAAATGGTGCCCGCCGCGCTGGCAGGAGCCGTTACCGAGGCACTGACGATTCCCACCATCGGCATCGGTGCAGGCCCCGAATGCTCCGGGCAGGTGCTGGTACTGTACGACATGCTGGGCCTGGTACCGCGGGCGCCGAAATTCTCGAAGAATTTCCTTGCCGCCGGCGACGGCGTCGAGACGGCCGTGCGCGCCTACGTCGCCGCGGTGAAGAACGGCAGTTTCCCGGCGGCGGAGCACGCTTTCTGATGCAGGTCGTCCACACGGCTGCCGCCCTGCGCGCCGCACTCGCCGGCGCGGACCGCGCCGCCTGCGTACCGACCATGGGCAATCTGCATGCCGGCCACGCCTCGCTGGTGGAACTGGCGAAGCGGCACGGCACGCCGGTGGTCGCAAGCATCTTCGTCAATCCGCTGCAGTTCGGCGCGGGCGAGGACTTCGAACGCTATCCGCGCACGCTGGACGCCGATTGCGCGAGACTCGCCGCCGCCGGATGCGATCTCGTGTTCGCCCCCGACGTCGCCGAGATGTATCCGGTGCCGCAGACCTACACCGTCACCGTGCCGGCCGCCATGGCGAACGACCTGTGCGGCGCCTTCCGTCCCGGCCATTTCGACGGCGTGGCGACGGTGGTGCTGAAGCTCTTCAACCTGATCCGGCCGCGCGTTGCCGCGTTCGGCAAGAAGGATTTCCAGCAACTCCACGTGATCCGGGAGCTGGTGCGCCAGTTCAACCTGCCGATCGACATTCTCGCCGGCGACACGCTGCGCGAAGCCGACGGTCTGGCGATGAGCTCACGCAACGGCTATCTCTCGCCCGCCGAACGCATCCAGGCCATCCAGCTCCACCAGACGCTCGCCGACGTCAGGGCCGCCGTCGAGCGCGGCGAGCGCGACTTCGACGTGCTTGCCGCCACCGCCGTGCGCCACCTGAAAATGTCCGGCTGGCGCGTCGACTATGTCGCCGTGCGCGACGCCGCCACGCTCGCCGCGGCCGGTACCGGCAGCCGCCGCCTGGTCGTGCTGGGTGCCGCCACGCTCGGTGCGACCCGGCTGATCGACAACCTCGAAATCAGCCTGTAAACGCCGTGTCGGCATCCGGCATGTCGCGATCCGCGCCGGCGATGGCGTCCAGATGGGCCATGATGGCGAAGCCCAGCTCCCTGCAGCCGCTGCCGTCGAGCGCCGAGATCGCGAACACCGGCCCGTCCCAGCCGTAATCGGCGACGAACTTCGCCACCACCGCATCGCGCTGCGCGGGCTCGACCATGTCGATCTTGTTCAGCACCAGCCAGCGTGGTTTTTCGTAGAGATCCTGATCGTATTTGCGCAGTTCCTCGACGATGGCGCGCGCTTCACCTACCGGGTCGCCACCTTCCCAGCGCGGCGAGATGTCGACCAGGTGCAGCAGCAGACGCGTGCGCTGCAGATGGCGCAGAAACCGATGGCCGAGGCCGGCCCCCTCGGCCGCCCCCTCGATGAGGCCGGGAATGTCGGCGATGACGAAGCTGCGCTCGCTGTCGACCCGTACCACGCCGAGATTGGGGGCCAGCGTGGTGAAGGGATAATCCGCCACTTTCGGACGCGCCGCGGAAACGGCGCGGATGAACGTCGACTTGCCGGCGTTGGGCATGCCGAGCAGGCCGACGTCCGCAAGCACCTTGAGTTCCAGTGCCAGCTCACGCTCTTCGCCCGGTTCGCCCAGCGTATGCTGGCGGGGCGCGCGGTTGGTGCTGGATTTGAAATGTACGTTGCCCAGGCCTCCCTTGCCGCCGTGGGCGAGGCAGACGCGCTGGCCGTCGGCGGCGAGGTCGGCGACGACTTCGCCGCTGTCCAGGTCAGTGAACACGGTACCCACGGGCACGCGAATGACGAGATCCTCGCCGCTCTTGCCGTAACATTGGGCGCCGCGCCCGTTTTCGCCTCGCTGCGCCTTGAAGATACGGGCATAACGGAATTCGATCAGCGTGTTGAGGTTACGGTCGGCGACTGCGAACACGCTGCCGCCGCGCCCCCCGTCGCCGCCGTCGGGTCCGCCTTTGGGGATATATTTCTCGCGGCGAAACGAAGCGCTGCCGTCACCGCCCTTGCCAGCGATGACCTGGATTTTCGCTTCGTCGATGAATTTCATGGAATAGACTCCTGTCGGGCAGAGGATGGGGGCGCCCCGTCGCCCTCGTGCGCCAGGGCGCGTGCGGTCCGCACCCGGCGGTTCGTTGAACGCCCTGGAGTCGCCGCACCACATCGCACCACATCGCACCACATCGCACCGCGACAGCCGGCCCGAGCGACCAGGGAAGGATTTCGGAACGGCCTCGTTCACGCCGCTTGCACCATTGCTCCACGCCAACCCGCGTGAGCCGGACACGGCGCGACATCATGTACGTGCCCGCGCCGAATGCCGCCTCCATCGAGTTCCTGGCACGAGTATAGGGACGTTTCCAGCGCCGCTCCGGGAACGGCGCGGTTTTCGCTGGTCCAGCCATCCATCTCCGCCGCGACCCGCGTGGTCCCGGTCGGCTTGCAACAGCCCGCCCCGCCGCGCCGAACCAGGGCGATTTCGTCGATGACTTCCCGCAGGCCGCGGCCCCGCGCAGCATGGAATGCGCCGCGGATCCGGTCTTGCCGCCGTGTCGGGCCGGTCGGGCCACTCCGCGATTTCGCGGCCTGGCGAGGCCTGTGCTCGCCCGTGGTGCTGGCAGGCCATGCGCGCCCGCCTTCACGCCGAGCCTGTCGGACGACGCGTCGCGGCACCCGTGCCGGGCGCACCATGAAAAAGCCCCATCCGATGGACGGGGCTTCTTGCGCGGGCGGAACGACTCAGGCCGTCACCGGCTCGATGCGAACCGTCTTGCGGCGGGCAGCACCCTTGATCTCGAACTTGACCATGCCATCAACCTTGGCGAACAGGGTGTGGTCCTTGCCGATGCCCACGTTGTCGCCGGGATGGAAGCGGGTGCCGCGCTGACGCACGATGATGTTGCCGGCCGCCACCACCTGGCCGCCATAGCGCTTCACGCCGAGGCGCTTCGCCTGCGAGTCGCGGCCGTTGCGCGAGCTGCCGCCTGCTTTCTTGTGTGCCATGGTATGTACTCCTTATGCGGAAATGTCGGCGATCTGGACTTCGGTGAAATACTGGCGATGGCCCTGGCTCTTGCGATAGTGCTTGCGGCGGCGCATCTTGAAAACCCTGATCTTGTCGCCGCGCGCCTGGTTCAGCACGGTCGCCTTGACCGCCGCGCCGCGCAGCAGGGGCGCGCCCATCTTGATGTCGGCACCATCGCCGATCATCAGCACCTGGTCAAAGGTGATCTCGCTGCCGATTTCGGCGTCGAGCTTTTCAATCTTCAGTCTGTCGCCGGCACTCACGCGATACTGCTTGCCGCCGGTCTTGATCACTGCGTACATGGGGGGTCTCCAACCAGTTTTTTCGAACCCGGAAAAGGGGGGGATTCTAGCGGCGAATCCAGGCCGAGTCAAACCGCGCCGGCAAGACGGCGCGGCCGGCGGCCGCGGACCCTTGTCCGTGCATTGCCGACGATGAAAAAGTACGGAGGGGCTGATACTATTGGCGGGTTTTCCAAAACGAGCATTTACCGTGTCTCTGGAGACCCTGCAATCCTTTCTCGCCGACGACATGCGGGCAGTCGACGAAGTCATTCGCCAGCGCCTGTATTCCGACGTCGTGCTCATCCGCCAGGTATCCGAATACATCATCAACGGCGGCGGCAAGCGTCTGCGGCCGGCATTGGTGCTGCTCTCGGCCGGCTGCTTCGACTATCGCGAGCAGGCCCATTACGAGCTCGCGGCGGTGGTCGAATTCATCCATACCGCGACCCTGCTGCACGACGACGTGGTCGACGAGTCCTCGCTGCGCCGCGGCCGCGAAACGGCCAATGCCCTGTTCGGCAACGCCGCCAGCGTCCTGGTCGGCGACTTCCTCTATTCGCGCGCGTTTCAGATGATGGTGTCCGTGGACGACATGGACGTCATGCGCATCCTCTCGGACGCCACGAACACCATCGCCGAGGGCGAAGTCCTGCAACTGCTCAACTGCCACGACGCCGACATCGATGAAGAATCCTACCTGCGCGTCATCCGCTACAAGACCGCCAAGCTGTTCGAGGCGGCGGGTCGGCTGGGCGCCGTCATCGGCGGAGGCACGACGCAACAGGAAGACGCGCTGGCGCGCTACGGCATGCATCTGGGCACCGCGTTCCAGCTCATCGACGACGTCCTCGACTACTCCGGCGACTTCCACGAAACCGGCAAGAATCTCGGCGACGACCTCGCCGAAGGCAAAGCCACCCTTCCGCTGCTGTACGCAATGAAACACGGCACCGCCGAACAGAGCGCGAGCATCCGCCATGCCATCGAACACGGCGGGCTCCCCGAGTTCGACAACGTCCTCGCGGCGATTCGCGACACCCGGGCGCTGGAATACACCCGCCGGCAGGCACAGCGCGAGGTCGAAACCGCCAATGCAGCAATTTCTGTCCTGCCCGATTCAAAATACAAGACAGCTTTGCTACAATTGGCGGCCTTCGCGGTCGACAGGAGTCACTGAATCGCGAAGCCAAGCAGTTTCCCGGTAGTTTCAAACAGGTTCCGCGCACGCGGTTCCGCCATCTGCCTCGGGGTGTAGCTCAGCCTGGTAGAGTACTGCGTTCGGGACGCAGGAGTCGGAGGTTCGAATCCTCTCACCCCGACCACCCCACGAGGGGTTTCAGCGACAGCCGGAAGGGCCGGAAACGGGCTTTTCGCGTCCCCACCGTTCCCGCATCGGCCATTTTTGTTGAGTGCAGCCAGGGCGCGCGGCGCAGTCCCCCCGCCGCCATCGCGCGCAACCGGGTTGCGGGCCGGGCCGTGTCCCAGCCAGGTCCCGCGCCGGGTTCAACAGACCGCCTGCTTCAGCTGGTCGAGGATTGCCGGGTTTTCCAAGGTGGAGACGTCCTGGGCGACCTCCTCGCCCTTGGCGAGGGTACGCAACAGGCGACGCATGATCTTGCCGGAGCGCGTCTTCGGCAGGTTGTCACCGAAACGGATTTCGTCCGGCCTGGCGATGGGGCCGATCTCCTTGCCGACCCAGTCGCGCAGTTCGGCAGCCATGCGTTTCGCTTCCTCGCCCGTGGCGCGTGCACCCTTGAGGACCACGTAGGCAACCACCGCCTCGCCCTTGATGTCGTGCGGGCGGCCGACCACGGCGGCCTCGGCGACGCGCGGGTGCGCCACCAGCGCGGATTCGATTTCCATGGTTCCCAGGCGATGGCCGGAGACGTTCAGGACATCGTCGACGCGGCCCATGATCCAGAAATAGCCGTCGTCGTCACGGTGCGCGGAATCGCCGGCGAGATAGGTCTTGCCGCCGAGTTCCTCGGGAAAGTAGGTCTTCCTGAAGCGTTCCGGATCGCCCCACAGGGTGCGCAACTGCGAAGGAAAGGGACGCCGTATGACGAGATGCCCGCCGTGGCCCTTCTCGACCGGCCCGCCATGCTCGTCGGTGATCGCGGCGATGATGCCGGGCAACGGCAGGGTGCACGATCCGGGCTTGGTCGGCACGGCGCCGGGCAGCGGCGCAATCATGTGGGAGCCGGTTTCGGTCTGCCACCAGGTGTCGACGATGGGGCATCGGCCGTCACCGATGACGTCGTGGTACCACATCCAGGCCTCGGGATTGATCGGCTCGCCCACCGATCCCAGCAGGCGCAGCGAGGAACGATCGTGCTGCGCCGGGAGTTCGGCACCGAGCTTGATGAGGCTGCGGATCGCGGTCGGCGCGGTGTAGAAGGTGGTGACCTTGTGCTTGGCGATGATTTCCCAGAAGCGCCCGGCGTGCGGGAAAGTGGGAATCCCCTCGAAGACGACCTCGGTCATGCCCAGCGCGAGCGGGCCGTAGGCGACGTAGGTATGCCCGGTGACCCAGCCGACGTCGGCGGTGCACCAGAAGACGTCGGAATCGGGTTTGGCGTCGAAGACCCAGAGCAGCGACAGAATGGCGCCGAGCAGGTAGCCGCCGGTGGAATGCTGCACGCCCTTGGGCTTGCCGGTGGAACCGGAGGTGTAGAGAATGAACAGCGGATGCTCGGCAGACACCCACACCGGTTCGCAGGTTTCGGCCTGCGTCTGGGTCAGCTCGTGCCACCAGACGTCGCGCGGGGTCCAGCCGATCTCGCCGCCGGAGCGGCGATGGACGATGACGTGTCCGACGCAGGACGTGTCCCCCATTCTCAACGCCTCGTCGACGGCACGCTTGAGCGGCACCGCCTTGCCGCCGCGCAGCGACTCGTCGGCCGTGACGACGATCTTCGCCTGGGCGTCGACGATGCGCTCGAACAGGCTTTTCGCGGAAAAGCCGCCGAACACCACGGAGTGGATGGCGCCGAGACGCGCACACGCCTGCATCGCCACCACCGCCTCGATGCCCATCGGCATATAGATGACGACGCGGTCGCCCTGCTCCACGCCCAGTGACTTCAGGCCGTTGGCGAGCTGACATACCCGTGCGTACAGCTGCGCGTACGTCACCTTCGTGACGCTGCCGTCGTCGGCCTCGAAAACGATCGCGGTCCTGTCGCCGCGGCGGGCGAGGTGGCGATCGAGGCAGTTGTAGGAGACATTGAGCCGGCCGTCCTCGAACCATTTGTAGAAAGGCGCGTTCGACTCGTCGAGCGTACGGGTGAACGGCGTTTGCCAATCGATGTGGCGGCGTGCAAGATTCGCCCAGAAGCCCTCGTAGTCGGTCTCGGCTTCCCGGCACAGGGCCTGGTAGGCGGCCATTCCGGACACGTTGGCCTGCGCGGCGAAGTCTGCCGCAGGCGGAAAGACCCGGGTTTCGGTCAGGATCGACTTGATGGCTGCCATATGTTTCCTCCGCTGATAGAGTGCCGTGATCATGTCGGATTCTAATCCAGCCTCGACCGATCCCGCATTCGATCGCCTCGCACGCTGTTCACGCTTCGGCCGCCGTCTGCTCGCCACGCAGCCGCAGCTGGCGCAGGCCGTCGTGCCGCTGCTCGACCGGCCGTTCCGCCGCGCGGACATGGAGGCGCGTCTCGCCAGCCCGCCCTGCGCCGACGAGGACACCCTGCATGCGCGCATGCGCCAGTTGCGCCGCCAGGTGTGGCTCGTCGCCACCACCCGCGACCTCGCCGGCCGGGCCGATCTGGCCGAAGTCGTCGCCACCTGGAGCGCGCTTGCGGAAGTGTGCATCGCCGCCGCGCTCGATTTCCACCACGCCGCGCTCGCCGCACGCCACGGCGAGCCTCGCGACGGCGAAGGACGCCCGCAGCGCATGGTCGTGGTCGCCATGGGCAAGCTCGGCGGCGGCGAGCTCAACGTGTCGTCCGACGTCGACCTCATCTATCTCTACCCGGAAGAGGGCGACACGCGCGCCGACGATCCCGCGGCATCCGTGCGCCCCCTCAGCAACCACGAGTTTTTCATTCGCCTCGGGCGCAGGCTGGTCGCCGCACTTTCCGAGGCCACCGCTGACGGCTACGTGTTTCGTGTCGATCTCCGGCTGCGGCCATGGGGCGATTCCGGGCCGCTGGCGATGGGCTTCGACATGCTCGAAAACTATCTCATGGCGCAGGGGCGCTCGTGGGAACGCTACGCCTGGATCAAGGCGCATCCGCTGACCGGCAGCCGGCATGACGCACTCGCCGCGATCGTACGTCCGTTCGTGTTCCGGAAATATCTCGATTTCGGCGCGTTTGCCGCACTCCGTGATCTCCATGTGCAGATTCGCCGCGAGGTCGCGCGGCGCGACATGGCGAACAACGTCAAGCTCGGGCCCGGCGGCATTCGCGAAATCGAGTTCAACGCGCAGGTCTTCCAGCTCATTCGCGGCGGGCAAATTCCGGCGCTCCAGCAGCGTCCGACGCTGGCGGTGCTGCACGAGCTGGCACGAACCGGGCTGATCACAGCGGACGCGCAGCGCGAACTCGCCAGCGCCTATGACTTCCTGCGCCGGCTGGAACACCGCATCCAGTATCTCGACGACGCGCAGGAACACAGGCTGCCGGACGATGCCGAGTCGCGGGCGATGCTCGCCGAAGCGATGGACCTGCCCGACTATGGCGGCCTGCTGGCCGCGCTCGACCGCCATCGCAACAAGGTCACGCGCCATTTCGACCAGGCGTTCGCCGCGCCGCAAACCGACCAGGCGAGCCATCCTCTCGCCGCCGCATGCGCCGGGACGGCCGACGACGCCACCACGCACCTGCTGCTGGAAAACGCCGGCTATGCACGGCCGGAGGAAGTCCTCGCCGTGCTCGACGCGCTGGCGCAGCGCGCCGCGCGCCTGCCCGAGTCGACACAGCTCCGCCTCAATGCCTTGCTGCCCCCGGCGCTGGAAATCATCGGCGCCCAGGGCGACCCGCTGGCGACACTGCAGCGCTTCATCGCGCTGGTCGAGGCCGTATCACGACGCGCCACCTATCTTGCGCTGCTTGCGGAATACCCGGCGGCGCTGCGGCAGCTCGTGCGCCTGCTGGCGGCAAGCCCCTGGGCCGCCCGGCTCATCACGCAACAGCCGCAGCTCCTCGATGAACTGATCGCACCGCAGCACCTGATGCGCGCCCCGGACTGGATCCAGCTCGCGGCACGATTGCACGACACCCTCGACAGCCATGACGGCGATACCGAGGCGCAGATGGACGCGCTGCGCCGCTTCAAGCAGGTGCAGACACTGCACCTGCTGGCGCAGGACGTGGCCGGGCAGCTGACGGTCGAGGTGCTGTCGGACCACCTGTCCCGCCTGGCCGACATCCTGCTCGCCGAAACCCTGGCACGCTGCTGGAACGGGCTGCAAAGACGCCACCGCGACACGCCCCGCTTCGCGGTGATCGGCTACGGGAAGCTCGGCGGCAAGGAGCTGGGCTATGCTTCGGACCTCGACCTGGTGTTCCTTTACGACGACGACGACGCACGCGCGCCCGAGGTCTATGGACGCTTCGCCCTGCGCCTCAATATCTGGCTGGGCACGCTGACAGCGGCGGGCGTGCTCTACGAGACGGATCTGCGCCTGCGCCCGGACGGGGCATCAGGCGTCCTGGTCAGCGCGCTCGCAGCATTCCGGGATTACCAGTTGCATCACGCCTGGACCTGGGAGCACCAGGCATTGACCCGCGCACGGTTCGTCTGCGGCGACGCGGCGATCGGCACCGCGTTCGAGGCGCTGCGCCGCGCCGTGTTGCAAACGCCGCGCGAACCGGCCGGACTGCGTGACGAAGTGCTGGCAATGCGCGAGAAGATGCGTGCGACGCACCACAACGACGGCGAATCGTTCGATCTCAAGCACGATCGCGGCGGCATCGTCGATGCCGAATTCTGCGTGCAATACCTGGTGCTGCGCCATTGCGACGCCCACCCGGAACTGGCCGACAACGCCGGCAACATTGCCCTGCTGCAGCGTGCCGGTGCCGCCGGCCTGATTCCTGCCGAACTTGCCGCGGCCGCGGCCGACGCCTACCGCACGCTGCGCCGCGAGCAGCACGCGGTCAGGCTCGGAGGCGCGCGCTATGCACGGGTGCCGCCCGCCAGCATGGGCGAGGCACGCGAGGCGATCCAGGCACTGTGGCGGCAGGTGTTCGGAGCCTGACGCCTTGCCGCGCACACACCGGGGGCAGCGCAAGACCGGCCTTTCCTGCCGGAGGATCCGCTACGCGCCGCCCTTCCCACCGTGCTTTCCGGGTTCAATCCTTGCTGCGCGTCCTCGCCGCGCGCATCAGCAGTATCGCCGTGACCGGCGAGGTGATGAGGATAAAAAGGGTAATCAGCAGTTCATGGATCACCGGACGGCCGGCGATCGCCGAGGACGTCAACATCGAGGCGACCAGAACGCACCCGGTGCCCAGCGTGCTGCCCATGGTTGGCGCATGGATGCGCGCGTAGAAGTGATTCAGGCGCAGCAAGCCGAGCGAACCGGTCAGCGTAAGCAGACCGCCGCAGACCAGCAGCAGCGCGGCCGGCAGCGCCGCCCACAAGGGCACGTCGGCCGGGCTCATGGCTCGATCACCTCGCCGCGCAGCAGGAACTTGGCGAGCACCGAGGATCCGACGAAGCCGAACAGGGCGACCAGCAGGGCGATGTCGAAGTAGACAGCGGAACCCGTGCCGACGCCGAGCATGAGGATGGTCAGCATGCCGTTGATGTAGAGCGTGTCGAAGGCGAGGACGCGGTCCTGCGCGGCGGGTCCGCGCAGCAGGCGGATCAGGGCGAAGACCATGGCAAGGGCGAAGCAGGCCAGCGCGAAATGCACGGCCCAGGGCAGGATGGCGTTCATTCGAAAATCTCCATCAGGGGGCGCTCGTAGCGCTGCTTGATCGTGCGTACCCACGCCGCCTCGTCCTTCAGGTCGAGCACGTGCAGCGTCAGCACGTTGGCTTCGGCGTCGTGTCCGGCCCATACCGTGCCAGGCGTTCCGGTGACGATGACCGCGAGCATCGCCAGGCCGTGCGGGTCACGCATGTCGAGCGGGATCCGCATGAAGCCGATCGTCGGTTGACGCCGCGACGCGCCCAGGACGATGCGGCCCACCGCCACGTTGGAGCGCACGATGTCGACGAAGACGTGCCAGGCCAGGCCGAAGGCGACGTACAGCCGGTGCGGCCAGGCGGGCAAGGGACGCAGCCGGGCGACGAGCAGGGTGATGAGAACGGCGAAGACGGCACCCAGCGCAATGTCGCCGGGCGACAGGCTGTCGTTGAGCAGCAGCCACATCAGCAGCAGGAACACCGGCAGAACGGGTATCACGCGACGGCACTTCATTTCGTGCCCCGCATCCCGGCGGCCGGCAGTACCGCATCGACGTAGGCCCGCGCGTCGTGCAGGGAGCGCGCGGTGGCATCGAAATAATCCATCGCCGGCCCCGCGCCGAACGCCAGCGCGGTGCACAGCAGGACCAGGGCGGCCGCCGGGCCCGCCTCGATCCACTGCAGGCGCGGGGTCGACCGCTGGGCATCCCAGAACACCCGGATGCCCAGCCGCGACAGGGCAATCACCCCGGCAAGGCCCGACAACAGCAGCGCGGCGCCAAACAGGACCGCATGCAGAAACGGCGCTTCGGGTGGCACGGCGATTGCCGCCGCGATGAGTGTGAACTTGCCGACGAAGCCGGAAAATGGAGGCAATCCGGTCAGCAGCAGCACACAGGAAAAAAACGCCAGCCCGAGGAAGGCCATCGTCGCCGGTATCGCCACACCGCCGATTTCATCGGGATGCTCCGCCGTGTCCTCGCCTTCCAGTCCGAAGGCTTCGAAGCTCACGGCGAGCAGGTCGGCGCTCGCCGTTCGGCCACGCTCGGCCATCTCGATCACCATGAAGAAGGCGGCGCTCGCAAGCACCGAACTGACGAGGTAGTACAGCGCCGGTCCGGTCAGGGTCATGCCGGTGAAACCGAAGGCGGCGAGCAGCGTGCCTGACGAGACGATTACCAGAAAGCCGGCCACCCGTGCGAGCTTCTGCGCCGCGAGGACGCCGACCGACCCCGCCGCGATGGTCACGAGCCCGCAGTAGAAAAGCCAGTCTCCACCGAACGGAGCGGGGGCGCCGATGCCTTCGAGCAGGGTGGCGAAGCGCAACAACGCATAGATGCCCACCTTGGTCAGGATGGCAAATACGCCGGCCACCGGTGCCACCGCCGCGCCATAGGCGCCAGGCAGCCAGAAATTGAGCGGCCAGGCCGCGGCCTTGACCAGGAACACGATGCCGAGCAGCAGCGCCCCCAGTTCGAACAGGGTGCGTTCATGGCCGTCGAGCCGCGCGACGCGCTGTGCCAGCTCGGCCATGTTGAGCGTCCCGGTGACGCCGTAGATCAGCGCCGCGGCGATCAGGAACACCAGCGATGCCAGCAGGTTCACCACGATGTAGTGCATGCCCGCCGTGACGCGCGCGATGCCCGAGCCGTGCAGCACCAGCCCGTAGGATGCGGCCAGCAGAACCTCGAAGAAAACGAACAGGTTGAACAGGTCGCCGGTGAGGAAGGCGCCGTTCAACCCCATCAGCAGGAGCTGGAAGAGCGGCAGGTAGTGGGTGCCGGCGCGCTCCCAGCGCGCCAGCGAGTAGACCAGCGTGGTCAGCGCGAGCACCGCGGTCAGCACCAGCATGACGGCCGCCAGGCGATCGACGACCAGCACGATGCCGAAGGGCGGCGCCCAGCCGCCGAGCGCATACACCGCAATCCCGCCCGGCCAGGCGCCATCGAGGCGGCCATCGGCCATGCCCAGCAGGACGATGGCCACCAGCAACTGCGCGAGCGTGGCCAGCAGCGCCAGGGCCGCGCGGGGGCCGCGCCGCGTCTCGCCGAGCGGCAGCAGCATGGCCGCCGCGAGCAGCGGCACCAGCACCGGCAGGATGGGCAGATGCTGCAGCCAGCCGTTCATGGGTTTTCCGTTTCGCGGCCGTCGACGTGATCGGTGCCGCTCAATCCGCGCGACGCCAGCAGCACCACCAGAAACAGGGCGATGGTGGCAAATCCGATGACGATCGCGGTCAACACCAGGGCTTGCGGCAGCGGATCGGCATACAAGGCCGGGTCGCTGCCGCGTATCGCGTCGAGCACCGGCGGGGCGCCGGTCTCCAGGCGCCCCATGGCGAAGATGAACAGGTTGACCGCATAGCCGAGCAGCGACAGTCCCATGATGACCTGGAAGGTGCGCGGCCGCAGCAGCAGGTAAATGCCCGAACCGGCGAGCATGCCGATGGCCAGCGCCAGCACGATCTCCATCAGGCGGGCTCTCCGCCGGGCTTGCGCTGATACGCGCGCAAGGATTGATGCGCGATCGCGATCAGCATCAGCACCGTCGCGCCGACCACCAGCATGTAGACCCCCAGGTCGAACAGCAGCACGCTCGACAAGTGCATGTCGCCGAGCAGCGGCACGCTGCCGTGCCAGGCCTGGCTCGTCAGGAATGGCGCGTCCGTCAGCCAGGCGCCGATGCCGGCGCCGGCGGCACTGAGAAAACCCAGGGTGATCCAGGTCAGGGGATGAATGCGCAGGCGGGACTCGACCCACAGCGTACCGCCGACCACGTATTGCAGGAGCAGCGCGGTCGCCAGAATCAGCCCGCCGACGAAACCGCCTCCGGGTGCATTGTGCCCGCGCAGCAGGAAGAACAGCGAGACGAGGATGGCGAGCGGCAGCAGCAGCCGCACGAACACCGCGGGCAAGGCCAGGTAGCCCGCCGGCAGCAGGGCGGCGGCGTCCGGCGGCGGCGCGTCGTGTTCGTGCGGCCGATGCGGCAGCGGTGCGCTATCGGGTGCCGGACGGAAGCGGCGCAGCAAGGCGAAGACGGCCAAGGCGACGATGCCGAGCACGGTGATTTCGCCGAAGGTGTCGAAGGCGCGGAAGTCGACCAGGATCACGTTGACCACGTTCAGACCGCCAGCCTGGGGCAGGGCGTGTTCGACAAAGAAGGGCGAGAGCCCGTCCACCCGCGGGCGGCTCAGCACCGCGTAGGTGATGGCGGCCAGCCCCAGCCCCGCACCGCCGGCCAGCAGCAGGTCGCGCGCGCGGCGCAGGCGCGTGGCGAGCGCAATGCCGCGCCGCTCGGCGTAGCGCTCCTCGCGGCGCGGCAGCCAGCGCAGGCCCAACAGGATGAGCACGGTCGTGACGACTTCGACGGCGAGCTGGGTCAACGCCAGGTCGGGTGCGGAGAGCCAGACGAAGGTAAGGCTGGTGGCCAGCCCGGCACCACCCGAAAAGATCAGCGCCGCGAAACGGTGATACTTGGCCTGCCAGGCCACCGCCAGGGCGCATACGCCGCCGATCAGCCAGAGCAGCACGAACGCCGGGTCGACCGGGGTGATCGGCCGCGTGCCCCACGCCATGCCATGGGCGAGGAGCGACAGCGAAGCGCCGCCGAAAACGACGCCGACCAGCATCAGCACCTGCACCTGCTGGCGCTGCGGCGCAAGCCGTTCGATCAGCCACGCGGCACGGGACGTCAGCATCAGCTGCATCCGGTCGAACATGCGCTTGCCATCGATACGCCCGAGCAGCGGCACGGTTTCGCTGGCACGCCAGAGGAACGTGCGATACAGCACGGTCCCCCCCACCAGGGCAATGGCACTCATGACGAGCGGCAGGTTGAGCCCGTGCCACACCGCCAGGTTGTAGGCGGGCGCGTCCGCACCGAGGATCGCGCTGGTCGCGCCGCGCAGGGACGGCCCGACCGTGACTTCCGGAAAGATGCCGACCAGCACGCACGCACCCACCAGAAGCCCGCTGGGCAGCAGCATCCAGCGCGTGGGTTCATGCGGCTGCCGCGGCAGATCCGTGGTCTTCGGGCCGAAGAAGACCTGATGGACGAAGCGCAACGAGTAGGCAACGCTGAACATGCCGGCCAGTGTCGCCGCCAGTGGCAGAAAAATGCGCTGCCAGTCGGGCCGATCGAGAAAAACGGTTTCCGAAAAAAACATTTCCTTGGACAGGAAACCGTTCAACAGCGGCACCCCCGCCATCGCCGCCGCCGCCACCAGCGCCAGCGTGGCGGTGATCGGCATCGCCGCATACAGGCCCGACAGGCGCCGCAGGTTGCGCGTTCCGGTTTCGTGGTCGACGATGCCCGCGGCCATGAACAGCGAGGCCTTGAAGGTCGCGTGGTTGAAAACGTGGAACACCGCCGCGACCAGGGCCAGCGTGCTGTTCATCCCCAGCAGCAGGGTAATGAGCCCGAGATGGCTGATCGTCGAATAGGCCAGCACACCCTTCATGTCCTGCTGGAAGATCGCGAGGTAGCCGCCGATCACCAGCGTGCACAGGCCGGCGCCGCCGATGATCCAGAACCATGCATCGGTGCCCGCCAGCACCGGCCAGAGGCGCGCGAGCAGGAACACGCCCGCCTTCACCATCGTCGCGGAATGGAGATATGCGGAAACCGGAGTCGGTGCCGCCATTGCGTGCGGCAGCCAGAAATGGAAGGGAAACTGCGCGCTCTTGGTCAATGCCCCCAGCGCGACCAGGCCCAGCATCAGCGGATACCACGGATGGGCCTGGATCGCGCCCCGCGCCGCCAGTACGGTATCCAGGTCATAGCCGCCGGCCATGTGGCCGAGGAGCAGCACCCCGCCGAGCAGCGCGAGTCCGCCGGCGCCGGTTATCACCAGCGCCATGCGCGCGCCGCGCCGCGCATCGACCCGGTGGTGCCAGTAGGCAATCAGCATGAACGACGCGAGGCTGGTGAGCTCCCAGAACATCGCCAGCTGGATGAGGTTGCCGGAGAGCACGATGCCGAGCATCGCACCCATGAAGGCGAGGAAAAACGAAAAGAAGCGCGGCACCGGATCGGACGGCGACATGTAGTAGCGCGCGTACACCACGATCAGCGCGCCCATGCCGGTGACCAGCAGCGCGAACAGCCAGGCGTAGCCATCCATGCGCAGGCTGAAGTCGAGGCCGAGCGCAGGTGCCCAGGGAATGTTCACGCGCAGAACGCCTTCCGCGACGACGTGCGGATACAGGCTGATGACGATCGCGGTCGCGGCGAGCGAGACGGCACCGGCCAGCCACGCTTCCGCGTTACGGGCGTTCGGCGGCAGGAAGGCCGCGCACAGACTGCCGAAGAACGGAAGCAGGAGAAGGAGGATCAGCGCCATGGCAGATATCTTACCGGACCGCCGAGCGCCGCAGACGGTGTTTCGAGAGCTTTCCTTGACCACGCGCGCCGCCCGGGCGGGATATCGGCGGAATGAAAACATTCGCCAGGGCACGCAGCACGGGAGCCGCGCTGCGTGCCCTCGCCCGCCCCGCCGGCTTGCTGCGCGGGTTGCAACAGGGCAATATGCGGGTATGTGCCGCTCCCGCGTACGCCGACGTTTCGCATGAAGTGAAGAGGAATCACATGCCGGTCCCCCGTACCCTGCTCGCTGCGACCGACTTCTCCGCTCCGGCGCGCCACGCGACGGAACGCGCCGCACGCGTCGCCCAGGCGCATCCGGACGCCCGGCTGACACTGGTGCACGTCGTCAGCGATTCGGCGCTCGACAGGCTGCGCCGGTTGCTGCCCGCCGAAGCCGGCGGCCTCACCAGCGGGCTGCTCGCGCAGGCACAGGACGCCCTGGCGGAATTGGCGGCCAGCCTGGGTTCACGCTTCGGCACACCCATCACCACCGAGCTGATCCAGGGCGCGGCACTGAGCGCGCTCGTCGACCTGACCGAGACGCGCCAGGCGGATCTGCTGGTGATGGGCGCGCGCGGCGCGCATTTCATGCGCGAGATGCTGCTGGGTTCGACCACCGAACGGGTGCTGCGCAAATTGCGCCGGCCGCTGCTCGCGGTCAAGCAGCGCCCCCAGGCCCCCTACCGGCGCATCCTCGCTCCGGTCGATTTTTCGGAACATGCGGCGATCGCCGTCAACACCGCCCATGCCTGGTTTCCCGACGCCGACATCGTGCTGATGAACGCGTTCGAGGTGGAGCTCGAATCCACGTTTCGCCTCGCCGGGATGGGGGACGACCGGATCAACGCGTACCGCATCCAGGCGCGCGATGCGGCCATCGCCGAAATGGACGCCTTCATCGCCGGGCTGGACGTGCCGCCAGCGCGCCTGACGCGCCATTTCGTACACGGGGCCGCCACGCTGCGCATCATCGAGTACGAGCAGACGATGGATGCCGATCTCGTCGTCATGGGCAAGCACGGGCAGTCGGTCATGGAAGAACTGCTGCTGGGCAGCGTCACCAAGTACGTGCTGGCACATGCCGCCTGCGACGTGCTCATCGCGAGCCGGTTGAATTGACGGTCTGGAGAATGCGAATGTTCACACGGTATCTCTTGATGCTCTGCCTTTTGTCCGTCACCCTTCCCCTCGGTGCCGCGGAGCCCGCCCGCACGGGGATCTACCATGGTGCTCGCGCGACCGAATATCCCGCGTGGTTCAAGGAGGGATTCCTCGACCTGCGGGAAGACATCCGCGAGGCGGACGCCGCGGGAAAACGGCTCCTGGTGATCGTCACCCAGGACAACTGCCCCTATTGCGCGGCCCTGGTCGAACACAACCTGTCCCAGCGCAGCATCGAGGACACGATGAAGGCGCGCTTCGACGTGGTCGCCCTCAATCTGTGGGGGGATCGCCAGGTGACCGCTCCCGACGGCCAGCACCATACGGAAAAAACCTGGGCGGCACTGATGAAGATCCAGTTCACGCCCTCCCTGCTGTTCTATGACGAAAAAGGCGAAATCGTGCTGCGCCTGAACGGCTACGTGCCGCCGGCGCGCATGCGGGCGGCACTCGAATGGGTCGGCGAACGCATGGAGGGACGGATGAGCTTCCGCGATTTCATGTCCGCGCGCGAATCCGCTGCGGGAGACGGTGCGCTCATCGCCGAGCCGTTTTTTTCGAAAAAGACGATCGACCTGCGCCGGCGCGGCAAGGCGGCACGCCCCCTGGCGGTGTTCTTCGAGCAGAAGAACTGCCCCGACTGCGGCGTGCTGCACCAGCGCGTACTCGCCGATCCGGAGGTCGCCGCGGCGATCGCGAAATTCGACGCCGTTCAGCTGGACATGTGGTCGCGCGACCCGATCACGACGCCGGACGGCCGCCGAATGCCGGTTCGGGACTGGGCACAGCAGCTCAAGGTCAATTACGCGCCGGGGATCGTACTGTTCGACGCGACGGGAGCGGAGGTCATCCGCTGGGAATCCTCATTTCGAGTGTTTCATACCCTGGGAATGCTGGACTACGTGAGTTCCGGCGCGTTCCGCGAGGAACCGAGCCTGCAGCGCTACCTGGCTGCGCTTACCGAGGACATCCGTGAAGAGGGCCGCGACGTAAACATCTGGCGCTACGCCGACGAGCCCGTCACGCCACGCTGAATCGACGGCGCATTCGGCGACGCCGACGTCGCCCCGTACCGGCCCGGCAGCGCCAAACGTCCCCGCCGGACCGATTCATGCCCGGCCGGCGGGACGGCCATTTACTGCTTGTCGCCGTCCAGCTGCTGGCGAGTGAGCAGTTCGAGCGTCATCTGCATCGCATCGAGGCGCTTTTCCAATGCGCCGATGCGCGAATCGTCACCGCCGCCCATCGAACGGCAGGCCCTCTTGCCCTTGCCCATCTCCCCAGGCTTGCCCATCTTGCATCCGCCGCCGGCCCCCATGGATTTGCACCCCATGCCCTGCATGCCCATGCCGCGCCCCATGGGCATGGCCTGAGCCTGCGACGCCGGCGCGGCGTCCGCCGCCACGGCATCGACGTTCCCCATGTCGTGCTCATGGGTGGCGCGCGCCAGACCTGGCACCATCAGCGCCGCCGCGAGGGCGAGAACAGCAGTCGTTCTGGAAATTACGGTCATCCTGGATTCCTTTCTCTGTTGATGAATGAAGTCGACCCCGCCGGCGTGCGTCACGAGGCCAACCTTGTGTCGACCGCATCTGCAGCGGAATAGTTTCTGCACCCTCCTCAGAACGCCAGCTCGCCCAGGGTGTCGAACAGACGCTGGACTTCACCCAGATGGCGCCGTGCAACCCGTTCGACCAGGTCTTTTCCCTCCGACAGCAGGTGAACCTCGACCACGCGCCTGTCGGAGCGCCCCGCCTTGCGGGTGACCCAGTTCTGCTTCTCGCAGCGGTCGGCAAGCGCCACGACCCCGTGATGCTTCGCCTGCAAGCGTTCGGCAAGCTCACTGATGCTCGCCCAGTCGCGTCCCGGAAAGCCGCGCAGGTGCAGAAGCAGCTGGTATTGCAGCAGCGTGAGCCCCTCGGCCCGGCAGATTTCCTCGCTCACGCGCAGGAAATACCGCAGGCCGTAGCGGAAGTTCGACAGGCGCTCGAAATCCCGCTTGTCGAGCGGAGCGGGCTCTTTTTCGCTTGACAAAATCGATTTCATAGACTAATCATATATCATGTTGTGATACGTTTAACCCGGTTCGAAGGGAACCGGCCATTCACCGTCACCCACAAGGAGGTGCACCATGAGACTGAGCACACTGACTCGCCTACCCGTTTCCGCCGATCACGGGTGGTCTGAGATCGAGAATCTTCATCCCCGCCTGGGCAGATTGTTCGCATTCCTCATAATGCCATTATCGCTGCTGCCCCCTCTCATGCTGTATTACGCGGGAAGCCTCCACCCGGGGATCTTCCCCGCGCATTTTGCCGGCAAGGACTGGGGCGGCATCGCGGTCATGTTCTTTCTCGCCGAAATGGGCACGGTGGCCTTCATGGGCTGGTTCATCCACGAAGTGGCGCGCACCAGCAGGCTGCGCATCGATTATTACGACGCCTACCTGCTCGCGGCACTTGCGCCGATTCCCCTGTGGCTGTCCGCGCTCGGGCTGTTCATACCGAGCCTCGCGTTCAACGCCGGCCTCGCCATCGCCGCCCTCGTCCTCTCCTGCGGAATCATCTACCACGGCGTCATGGGCCTGGGACACACCCACGAGGACGTCGCTGCGGCGGGTGTCGTCCAGACCGTGATCGGCGCCGGCCTGGCTGCCTGGGCCCTGCTGCTGTTGCTCATCGTCCTGCTGTAAGGCCACGGTTTCCCCAAGCGACGGCATGCGCCGTCGCGTCCCGGTTTCGCTTTCCCGCGCCCCCGCTCGGCGGGCGCAGCCCCGCCCCCGCGGTTTTCCCGCGGGATCGGCGCGCCCGCGCACCCGGGGTCCATCCGGATATTACCCATCGTAGCAGCCCCGCACAAATCGACCCGGGGTGCGGCGCCCACGGCGCTTCGCCACGGGCGGCACGTCGCGCACGCCGCAGTCCGGCACATGCCGGGACGCATTTCGGTTAAACTTCCGTCGCCCCCCCGGCAGGCACTCTCCATCGACTCCCCCGCTTCTGATCCTCCGCATGGAACTGCACCAGTTCTTTCTCTATCTTGCAATCATCCTCATTGCCGCGCGACTGTTTTCCGAAGTCGCGGGTCGCCACGGCATTCCGCCGGTAATCGGCGAGCTGCTCGCCGGCCTGCTGGTCGGGCCATCGCTGCTCGGCTGGATCTCGCCCGACGCGACCATGAAATTGCTGGCGGAAATCGGCATCATCCTGCTGCTGTTCGAGGTCGGCATGGACACCGACCTGTTCCGCCTCGCCAAGTCGGGCGTCAAGCCCATCGTGGTCGCGGTGATCGGTTTCGCACTGCCTTTCGTGCTCGGCTACGGCGTGTGTCGATGGGGCTTCGGCCTGGACCGGCTGGTGGCGCTGTTCATCGGCGGCACGCTCACCGCCACCAGCATCGGCATCACCGTGCGCGTACTCGACGATCTCGGCAAGCGCCACGAGGACGAGGCGCAGATCGTCATCGGCGCGGCGGTGCTGGACGACATTCTCGGCGTGCTGGCGCTGGCCTTCCTGTACCAGTTCGCGGTGCAGAGCGCGGTCTCGCTCGCCGCCACGGGGACGGTGGCGCTCTACATCGTGCTGTTCATGCTGCTCTCGCCGCTCGTCGCCAAGCTGGCCGGGCGCATCATCGACCACTACGACCGGCGCGCGGTCACGCCCGGGCTGCTCATCACCATGGCGCTGTCGCTGATCCTGCTGTTCTCGTGGCTCGCGCACGCGGTCGGCGCACCGCTCATCATGGGCGGCTTCGCCGCCGGCATTGCGCTGTCGCAGCATTTTCGCTTCAATATCATGAGCCGTTTCGGCCTGCCCGCGCTCGACCGCTGGTTCGCCCCGAGTCCGCAGCTCGCGCATCGGCTGGAGGAGCAAATGCGGCCGCTGATCCATACGTTCGCGCCGCTGTTCTTCGTCATGGTCGGCGTGTCGCTCAATCTGAACACGGTCGATTGGGGGTCCGCGCGCGTGTGGCAGCTCGGCGGCGCACTGATCGTGGTGGCCTTCGCCGGCAAGCTCGTCGCCGGCTTCTTCATCCGCGAACCGCGCTTCAGACAGATCGCCATCGGCCTGGCCATGGTGCCGCGCGGCGAGGTCGGCCTGATTTTCGCGCAACTGGGGCTGACCCAGGGCATTCTCGACGCCGAGACCTATGCCGCGCTGCTCATCGTCATCGCGCTGACCACGATCGCGCCGCCGTTCCTGCTGAAGGCCTACTACGCGCGCCCGCAGCACGCGACGCCCTGAACGCGCTATCCGCGCGGCGCCACATCTGCAAGAATGCGGACTTTCCCCTGCGAAAATCGTCCGCCATGACCCTGCGCGCCATCACCCTCCTGCCGGAACCCGTCTGCGTCGATCCGGACACGCCCCTGCGGAACGCGCTGCAGATGATGCTGGAGATGCGGGTGAACCACCTGCCGGTGTGCGAGCGCGGCGGCTGGATCGGACTGGTCGACATCAACGACATTCTCGGCGAACTGCTGCCGGTCAGTGCGCGCGGCGAGTACGCGCTGCGAGATCTGCGCTTCGTCGGCGATGGCGTTCCCCTGCTCGCCGCGCGCCTCGGGGACCTGGCGGGCACGCCGGTGCGCGCGGTGGAACTGCGCGACCTGCCGACCCTGGACGACGACACCCCGTTGCTGGAGGCTGCGCTGCTGCTGCACCGCCACGGCAAGCCGCTGCCGGTACTCACCGGCGGCGGCCAGCTGCGGGGCATGCTGTCGCGCCGCACCCTGATCGCCCATCTGATTCAGCTCACGGGAGCCTGAACGATGCCGCCCGTCGTATCCTCCCATGCGCTCTTCGGCCTGTCGCCGCTGCTGGTATCGCTGACGATCTTCGTCCTCACCTACGCGGTCATCGTCACCGAGAAGATCAACCGCTCGGTGGTCGCGCTGCTCGGCGCCGGCCTCATGGTCTTCGCCGGCGTGCTGAACCAGACCGAAGCCTTCCATGGCATCGACCTGAACACCATCAGCCTGTTGACCGGCATGATGGTCATCGTCGCCATCACACAGAAAAGCGGCGTGTTCCAGTATGTCGCGGTGAAGGCCGCCAAGCTGGTGAAGGCTGATCCGTGGGGACTGCTGGTGATGCTCTCGGTGGTGACCGCGATCTTCTCCGCCCTGCTCGACAACGTCACCACGGTCCTGCTGATCGCACCGGTGACCCTGCTGATCACCGATGCCCTGCGCATCAATCCCTACCCCTATCTGTTTTCGGTGATCTTCTCCTCCAACATCGGCGGCACCGCCACCCTGATCGGCGATCCGCCGAACATCATGATCGGTTCGGCGGCGCAGCTCACCTTCAACGATTTCCTCCTGAATCTCGCCCCGATCGCCGCGGTCGTCATGGCGCTGACCCTGATTCCCGTTTATTTCATATGGGGGCGCAGGCTCTCCGCCTCGGCCGAAGACCGTGCCCTGGTGATGGCCTTCAACGAGCGCGAGTCGATCACCGATGCGCGCCTGCTGAAGCAGGCACTGTTCGTCATCGCGCTGGTGATTGTCGGCTTCGTGCTGGCGCACTCGATCGGCCAGGAGCCGGGCACGATCGCGATGTTCGGTGCCGCGCTGCTGCTGCTGCTGCGCGTCTACGACAAGCAGGCCGAGGCGCAGTCGCACGCCATCCACCAGACTTTCGGCGAAGTCGAATGGATCACCATCTTCTTCTTCGTCGGCCTGTTCGTGGTCGTCGCCGGCATCGAAAAGGCCGGCGCGCTGGAACTGCTCGCCCAACAGATCGTCGTCTGGACCGGCGGCGATTTCACCGTCACCGCCTACGCCATCCTGTGGGTATCCGCGATACTGTCCGCGGTGGTCGACAACATCCCCTTCGTCGCCACCATGATTCCAGTGATCCAAAGCATGTCCAGTGCCTTCACCGCGGAGCAGATCGATGCGCTGTGGTGGTCGCTCGCACTCGGGGCCTGCCTCGGTGGCAACGGCACCCTGGTGGGCGCGTCCGCCAATCTGGTGGTCGCCGGCTTCGCCGAACGCGCAGGCCAGCCCATCCGCTTCCTGCCCTTCATGCTGATGGCCTTCCCCCTCATGCTGGGCAGCATCGCCGTCAGCAGCGGCTACCTGTGGCTGCGCTACCTTTGATTGACGCAGGCGCGCCGAGCCGCCCTCACCTGCGGCGGAACACCAGGTCCCACACGCCGTGGCCGAGGCGCAGGCCGCGCCGCTCGAACTTGGTAAGCGGTCGCGTGTCGGGCCGCGGCGCGTATTCCGCCACGGTGTTTTCCAGCAGCGGCTCGGCACCGAGCACGGCGAGCATCTGCCCGGCGTAGTCCTGCCAGTCCGTGGCCAGATGAATGTACCCGCCGGGGGCCAGCCGGCTCGCCAGCAGCGCAACCAGCGGCGGCTGAATGAGACGGCGCTTGTGGTGGCGCTTCTTGTGCCACGGATCGGGAAAGAAGACATGCACGCCGGCGAGACTCGCCGGTGCGAGCATATGGGTGAGCACGTCGACTGCATCGTGCTGCACGATGCGCACGTTGGCAAGGTCCCGCTCGCCGATCTGCCTGAGCAGCGCGCCAACGCCCGGGGTGTGCACCTCGACGCCGAGATAGTCGTTTTCCGGATGCGCCGCGGCGATCTCCGCCAGCCCCTCGCCCATGCCGAAGCCGATTTCGAGGATCAGCGGTGCGCGGCGGCCGAACGTCACGTCGGCATCGAGCGGTTCCATGCGGCAGGGCAGCACGAAGCGGGGCCCGAGTTCGGCGAGCGCGCGCGCCTGCCCGGAGCCGACCCGACCCGCGCGCAGCACGTAGGAGCGGATACGCGGACGCGCTCCGGTAGTGGCCGTCATGGCGTCAGTTGCTGCCGGTGATGAGGCCGGAAGTCGGCGAGCTGGGGCTGGCGCGGTAGATCTTCTTCGGCATGCGCCCGGCGAGGAAGGCTTCGCGCCCCGCCTCCACCGCCTTCTTCATCGCCGACGCCATCAGCACCGGATTCCCGGCGCCGGCGATGGCGGTATTCATCAGCACGGCGTCGCAGCCGAGTTCCATCGCGATGGCGGCATCGCTCGCCGTGCCGACACCGGCATCGACGATCACCGGTACCGACAGGCGGTCGATGATGATCTGCAAATTCCAGGGATTCAGGATGCCCATGCCGGAGCCGATCAGGCTCGCCAGCGGCATCACCGCGACGCAGCCGATGTCCTCCAGCCGCTGCGCCGCGATCGGGTCGTCCGACGTATAGACCATCACCTGGAAGCCGTCCTTCACCAGCACCTCGGCGGCCTTGATCGTCTCCGCGACGTCGGGATAGAGCGACTCGGCGTCGCCCAGCACCTCCAGCTTCACCAGCGAATGGCCATCCAGCAGTTCGCGCGCGAGGCGCAACGTGCGGATCGCGTCGTCCGCCGTATAGCAACCGGCGGTGTTGGGCAGATAGGTATACTTCGACGGCGGCAACGCATCGAGCAGGCTCGGCTGACCGGCGTCCTGGCCGATGTTGGTGCGGCGGATGGCGACGGTGACGATTTCCGCGCCGGATGCTTCGACGGCGAGGCGGGTCTGTTCGAAATCCCTGTACTTGCCCGTGCCCACCAGCAGGCGCGAGGTGTAGGATGTTCCGGCGATGACGAATGGTTTCATGCTGAGGATCGCGAATGGGGCGCAGAGGCCAGGAGCAGACGGTTCAGCCGCCACCAACGGCGACAACGATTTCCAGGCGGTCGCCGTCGGCAAGGGCCGTATCGGCATGGCGGCTGCGCGGCACGATTTCCCCGTTTCTCTCGACGGCGATGCGCTTGCCGGCGAGATCGAGCGACGTGACGAGCTGCGCAACGGACAGCATCGCGGGGAAGGAACGGGGTTCACCGTTGACGAGCAGTTGAATCACGACTTCTATCCGGCTGGAGTATTCAGTAGAATCTATCATTCTACCGCGCGGGCGTCGTATAGTGGCATTACCTGAGCTTCCCAAGCTCATGAGGAGGGTTCGATTCCCTTCACCCGCTCCACTTCGACTTTCCAGGGACTTCCACCGGAGTCCATAGAACGCCGTAAGTCATTGTCAGGATTGAGGATTTCCACCCAACCTCGATCCACTGACATCCAGCGAAATCCACTCCCAGCCGGTTCTAACTGGTACGTTGAGCGGTACATTGGCAATGCGGAGGTTCCCAAAACCGTATTGTTGCTGGAGGAGCCGGGGTTCCGTCGGGAACATGGCATCCAACTCGCTTCGCAGGAGTTGGGCTCATGCTTTCAGACCTCCAGGTTCGACAGGCCAAGGTGACCGGCAAGGCGTACTCGCTTGTCGATTTCGACGGTCTCTACTTCCACATCTCCGCCACCGGCTTCAAGGCCTGGCACTTCCGCTTCACTTGGGGCGGCAAGCGCGAGCGCATGTCCTTCGGCGGCTATCCCGCGCTTTCCCTGAAAGACGCTCGTAATCTGCGCGACGAGGCCCGGGCAATGCTGGCCAAGGGCATCAACCCGCATTCGGAGCGCAAGCGCAAGCGCCACGCCATCGTCCTGGCGGGCGAGCACACCTTCCAGGCCATCTACGACAAATGGCTGGCCCACCGCAGCCTCTCTCTGGAAAATGAGGGCCGCCAGAGCACGCCCAAACAGATCGGGCGCGTCTTCGCCAAGGATGTGTTTCCCGTATTGCGCCACCTGACCATCTATGACGTCACCCGCGCCCATCTGCTGGACATCATCGGCAGAGTGGAAAAGCGTGGCTCGCTGTCGGTCGCCGAGAAACTGCGCACCTGGTTCAGCCAGCTATTCACCTACGCCTCGGTGGTGGTGCCCAACATGGGCGACAACCCGGCCAAGGATTTGGATGTGGTGGCGATGCCGCTGCCGCCGGTCGAGAACAACCCCTTTTTGCGCATGCCCGAGCTGCCGGCCATGCTGCAGACGTTGCGCAAGTACAGCGGTCGCCTGAATACGCAACTGGGTCTACGTCTGCTGCTGCTCACGGGCGTGCGCACCGGTGAATTGCGCTACGCCACGCCCGATCAGTTCGATCTAGAACGCGGTCTGTGGATTATCCCGGTTGTCAGGCTCAAGCAACGCAAGCAGCTCACCAAGAAGAAGCGCCAGCGTTTCGCCGACATCCCGCCATACATCGTGCCACTGTCGTTGCAGGCACAAGAGGTCGTTCGTCATTTGCTGGGAAATCTGAAGCCAGCACAGGTGTATCTCATCCCCGGTGATTGGTGCCTGAAAAACCCTCTGAGCGAGAACACGCTCAATGGCGCGCTCAAGCGTATGGGCTATGAAGACCAACTCACTGGGCATGGCGTTCGCGCCACCATCTCGACTGCGCTCAATGAATTGGGGTATCCGCCCAAGTGGGTAGACGCCCAACTTTCGCATGCCGATCCGGATCGGATCAGCGCGACCTACAACCACGCCGAGTACGTCGAGCAACGCCGCGTCATGATGCAGGACTGGGCCGACCGGCTGGACTTGTTCGAGCAGAATCAGGTCGAAGTTGCCAGCACGCACTTGACCATCACGTTGCAGGGCCTGCCCACAATCGCCGGACAGGCGGCAGCGCAGCCGCCCGCCCTGAATCCAAACGCCCCTCAGTTGATCGTTGCGCCTGCACCCGATGCACCAGCGGTTCCAGCTTCCGTCTATCGACTTTCGGCGGTGCATCTGCCCGAGTACGCGCGACCCACGCTGTCAGAGGTGCAGCGCGAGCGCTTGCAATTGCTGGAGATATTCGAGGCATCCCACAACCTGTCGGTGGCCGATTACGCCAAGCTGGTTGGCAAGTCCCGCCGCTGGATCACTTACGAGATTCAGGCCGGCAATCTCCTGTCGATCCATCTGGGTCACCGTGGGCAGCGCGTCCCGGACTGGCAACTCGACCCCATCAAGCGCAAGCTGATTCAGGCTGTCCTGAAGCTGGTGCCGCGCGGTATCGACACCTGGCACATCTATCACGCACTGCTGCGGCCATACGATGCCCTGGGCAAGTGTCCAGTCATCGAGGCCGTCGATCCGACCAACCTGCATCTTGCAGCTCGACTGGTCGCCGCACATACCATAGAAACCGATGAGCTTGCAGAGCAATCGGAGGCGTCTCCGGTGCTGGCCAGGCAGACTGTAGAGCGCCTGGTAAAAACGGCAATGTTGGTTGATATGCCCGAAGATCCCGTCGCCCGTTGAGCTGAGGCCGGGCGGCAGCACCGTCCGGTCAAGGTCAAAGGAGGGAACGTCGATCGCTTCGCATGGCCGCCCATCCGTCTTCTGCGCGGCCAACTCGCAATTTCCACGTTTTGGCAGGCAGCGTTTAGCGTCGGATCAGCGCTCGGCAGTCACCATAGGCGACTTCTCGGTAATGCTATCTCGCTATATCAGTATCTCGATCGGATATGACACCAGCGGATTTTCGTTGCCAATCTCAAGCCCCGATCAATAGATTCCGAGCGTTCGCCGCTTTTTGAAACCGCTGGCGCATCAGACCATACCGATACGGTTTTGCGAGAGCAGCCACTTCTCACGATCCTGATAGCGCAAGCGTCACTGTCGAGCCGCGACAGACGCTCGGTTTTCTTGTGCCCGATGGATTTTTGCACATCGAGCACACAACGCCTACTCATTGCGCGAACTGATCAGAAGTCATCAAAAGCGGGCGTCATCACTCGCGTCTTGCGCGGACAACAGGCCGACCATGAGGACGGCTGCAAAAGCAGTCGGCCCTGTAGTTCTTCTCCTGGAAGGAGACGGAGCATGCACGAGAACAAAAATGATGCACCAACATCAAAGGTGTTCTACCGCCCGCTCGAAGCGTCCATCCGCTGGGCCGGGCTGCTGCGATACGAGCAGGTGATCCTGGCTTCGGTCTCGTCGCCTATGGATCTGCCGCAGTCGCTGGACTGCCCGCGTTTGGGCGAACTGCGGCTGTACACCGACCGCATCTATGACGGCATCCTCAACGGGGAACTGCCCTTCGGGCAGCATGGCATCACGACACGCGACACCGCGTTGATCGAATCGCCTGATCTGACGGTACGTCATGTCGATCTGAAGTGCTGGATGCGCCAGCACTACCCCGAGCAGCGGCCCGGCTTTCTCTTCTCCCGCAGCGAGCGCATCATCCATCCCTTCATCTCTCTGGAAACAGGGCAAGCCATGCTGGTCGAACGCCAGGGTTTGAAATCCGCCCTGGAACAGACCAAACGTCAGCTTCGCGAGTTGCAGGACAAGCATGACGCGCTGCTCAAGCAGTCCACGGTGATTTCGGCATGCGCGCAGTGTCCGATCAGTGATCGGGCCGAGGCCACCTACCTGAACATCGTTGGCGGCCTGTTAGAGCTGATGCTCGGCCAGTCGCCATCGGGCACGCCGTACTCCAGCTTCAAGACGCAGGAGGCCGTGGTCAGCGCGCTGGTCGCCCATCACAGCGGCGCCATGGGTATCGCGGAGCGGACATTGAACGGCAAGTTCGCCACCGCCAGGCGCCGGTTGCGTAGCGCCTCCCGCTGAGATTTGCCAGCTTGTATGTGCAGTCGCGGAGATTGCATTTGCAATGTCTTTTCGCTGCCGTGTCTATTGAATAGAGGTCACGCCAACAAACGCCACTGAGCGTTCAGGAGTGACCGCCATGTCGCAAACACCTGTACTGCCGCCAAACGAGCGCCGCATCCTGCGCCTGGAAGAAGTCGAAGCGAAATCCGGTTTCAAGCGCGCCCACATCTACAACCTGATGAAGAAACGCCAGTTCCCGCAGGCGCTGCGTCTGGGCGTGCGCGCCGTGGGCTGGGACTCCATCGAAATCGATCAGTGGATCGACGAGCGCGTCAACAACAGGGCCTGACCCGTTCTCCCGCGGACTTTCCATCCTGACACGGAGAACGCCATGCAGGTCGTATCCATCATTTCAACCAAAGGCGGGGTCGGCAAGACCACCACGGCCGCAAACCTGGGCGGTCTCGCTGCGGACGCCGGGCTGCGCGTGCTGTTGCTCGATCTTGATGTGCAGCCCACCTTGTCCTCCTACTACGAGCTGGCCCATCGTGCGCCGGGCGGTATCTATGAATTGCTGGCCTTCAACGAGCGTGACCTTGGCCAGCTTGTGTCCCGCACGATCATCGCGGGCCTGGACTTGGTGCTCTCCAACGACCACCGAGGCGAACTGAACACTTTGCTGCTGCACGCGCCAGACGGGCGACTGCGGCTGCGGCACCTGCTGCCGATACTGAACCCCCTCTACGACCTGGTGCTGATCGACACCCAGGGCGCGCGCTCGGTGCTGCTGGAGATGGCGGTGCTGGCCTCCGACCTCGCGCTGTCGCCAGTGACCCCGGAAATCCTCGCCGCCCGCGAACTGCGGCGCGGCACCATGCAGTTGCTGGCGGACATTGCGCCGTACCGGCAGCTGGGTATCGAGCCGCCGCCGCTGCACCTGCTCATCAACCGCGTCCATCCGGTGTCCGCCAACGCCCGTCTGATCCAGCAGGCGCTGCGCGATCTGTTCCAGGGCCACACCGGCATTCGGGTTCTGGCCACCGACGTGCCGGCCATTGAGGCTTATCCGCGTGCCGCGACGCGCGGTCTGCCGGTGCATCGGGTCGAGTACCGCCAGCCAGTGGGCAGAGTCGCTCCCGCCGCGCTCGCCACCATGCGCGATCTTGCCGGCGAATTGCTCCCGCAGTGGCAGGATCGATTTGCCGCAGTGTCCGGCCGTCCGCCACAGCCTCTTGATACCAGGAGGCCCCATGGCCAACGCACATGAACTGGCCCGAGGCCACAGCCGGCTGCGCGCCCTGATCGAGTTCGCCGTCGGCGAAGGCTGGCACGTCAAGCGCACGGCGGGCGGTCACCTCAAGTTCACCAAGGCAGGCTGCGCCGCGATCTACACCAGTTCGACGGCCAGCGATCACCGGGCAGCCCTCAACGCCCGTGCGCAGATCCGTCGTGCCGAGCGCGAGACCCGATCCCAAGCGCAGGGAGGCGGCCATGACTGAGATCACCTCCCAGCAGATGGCCGGCAAACTGCTTGCGTCCGGGTTCGAGCGCAGCGGCCCGTCAGCAACGACCTTGAGCGACCCGATCGCCGACACGCCCATGGTCGTGACGCTCGACCAGTTGCACCCCTACGACCACGACCCGCGCAAGAAGCGCAATCCGGTGTACGAGGAAATCAAGGCATCCATCCGCGAGCGTGGCCTGGACGCGGCTCCGGCCATCACCCGGCGGCCCGGCGACGATCACTACATCATCCGCAATGGCGGCAACACGCGACTGGCAATCCTGCGCGAACTCTGGTCGGAGACCAAGGACGAACGCTTTTTTCGGGTCTCATGCCTGTTCCGCCCGTGGCCCGAGCGTGGTGAGATCGTCGCGCTCACCGGGCATCTTGCGGAAAACGAACTGCGCGGTGGCCTCACCTTCATCGAGCGCGCTTTGGGCGTCGAGAAAGCGCGCGAGTTCTACGAACTGGAAATCCGCTCCACCCTGAGCCAGTCCGAGCTGGCTCGCCGCCTGGCCGCCGACGGATACCCCGTGCAGCAGTCGCACATCAGCCGGATGGCCGACGCCGTACGCTACCTGCTGCCCGCAATCCCGACCGTGCTCTACGCCGGCCTGGGGCGTCACCAGGTCGAGCGGTTGTCGGTCATGCGCAAGGCCTGCGAGCGCACCTGGGAGCATTACGCCAAAGGCCGCTCACTGGTTCAGGACTTCGACGAGTTCTTTCAGGAAGTGCTGTCGCAATTCGATGTCCAGGCCGACGAGTTCTCTACGCAGCGCGTACAGGACGAGCTGATCGGCCAGATGGCCGAATTGCTGGACGTCGATTACGACGTGCTCGCTCTGGACATGACCGAATCCGAGAGCCGCCAGCGTGCCTTGGTCAGCGAGCCGACGCCGCCCTCGACACCGCCTGCCTTGCCAGAGCCAGAGGCCATCGCGCGCCCACCTGTCGATACCGCGCCACCCGCCGCGAAGCCTGCGGCAACGCCATCAACGGGCAAAAGCGACACGGATGGCAGCCTGCTTCAAGAGCACATCGTCTCCCCGGCGCCGACAACCGAACGGCTTGAGTCCATCCAGCGCATGGTCGCCGACCAGTTGGGCGATGCACTGCCGCGCGACTTCTCGGCGAACGTCTTGCAGTCCATCCCGGTGCAGGCTGGCGGGCTCTATCCGATCTCGGATGTCTGGTACATCGCCCCCGGCCTGGACACACCCGAGCACCTGCGCATCCACGTCGCGCAGTTCGCCCGCGAGATTGCGGTCGAGGCAGACCTGGGCGAGTGCATCGATGACCGCCCAGACGGTATCGGCTTCGCCTGCCGTGCCCATACCTCAAGCCTGGCGCCAAAGGGCCGTGCCGTCCATACGCTGTTGGCTTGCCTGGCCGGTCAGCAGCCCGCCGACGTCGGTCTGGACAACGGGCAAGTCGTCATCGACCTGCCGGCGCTGCTGTACGGCCAGGGCGACGTAACCCGAAGATTGAGCGACACCGCGCTGGTCAAGCTGTTCCGCCTGCTGCGACTGGCCCGCCGCCTGCTCGATCTCGAAGCCGGCGCTGCGGACTCTGGAACCTAAGCGAGGGAGGCCAGCATGTCCACAGCACACCCACTCAACCAGGCTGTCATCGCCCAGGCCCTCTATGACCTGCGCAATGGGCAACTGCGCCGCTGCAAGCTGATGGGGTTTGGCGAGGCAGAGCTGGACGCCCTCAAGCATCCCGCGCTGATCAGCGTGCTGGCCAACGCCAACGTCTCCTGGTGCTCAGTGACGGTCAACCGCGAAGTGCTGCGGCGGCTGCTCCAGCAGGCGCAGGATGTGGAGAAGGAAATCGCCACAGTCGATCGCATGCTCAGGCTGGGCGCGAGCACGGAGATGGTCAGCAAGTTCTATGGCTTGACGCATCAGGAAGTGGCTCTTCGCCGTGAAATCCTTGGTCTGCCCAAACGGAAGGGTCGGCACCCCGTGCTGGACGAGGAGCAGGACACGGAGCTGTGGCGGCAATGGAAGGCCGTGACCAACAGCAGGACCGTCGATCTCGAAGACGAAACTTCCATCCTCGATGCCGCCATGGACTTGGCCGAAGGCATGTCGCTGCCTCTGTCGGTGGTCTGGGCCTCGATCAAGAGCTGGGTCGATCAGGGACTGGCTTGAGTCATGGCCGTGGACGACACCGCACCACGAGCCCTACGCCAAGGCCCCATCGCACTCGCAGAGCTGTTCGATGCTGCGCTAAAAGACCTTGTGCCCAAGCCCGCCCCCAGCGCACCTGCGTCTACACCGGCACAGTCGCCCACGCCCACCTCCGGCGATGCTTTCCTGTTCAGTGGCAACCGGCACGAGACGGTGCCACGCAAGTTGTTCCTCGACCGTCGCTTGACGCCGCTGGAACGAAACGCCTGGCAAGTGTTCCGGCTGATGCTCAACGACGATGGCGTAACCGCATTTCCCACCTACGAGCAGTTGCGGCCCTGGCTGGCGTCCATGCCCTGCGCAGGCCAGGCCTCGCATGAAACCGTGGCACGGGCGCTGACACTGATGCGCCTGACTCGCTGGCTGAGCCTGGTTCGGCGACGGCGTGACCCCAAAACCGGCCGCATCCTCGGCAATCTGTACGTGCTGCACGACGAACCCTTGACACCGTTCGAGGCCATGCAGCTCGACCCGGACTACCTGCAACTCGTCAGCCAGGCGCTCGGCCATTCTGCCAAGGCCGTGCAGATCGTGGGCCTGCACACGCTCAAGGAAATCGGTGAAGACCCATTACTGGCCGGACGCACCCTCCCGTCACGGTTGCAGGTGATGGCCGAACGTCTCGCCAAGCAGGACCTCACGGCCAGCGATAGTTATCCACAGGAAGACGCCATTCACGACTCCGAAGAAGGGGCTCCGAGCCTTCTTCGGAATGGCGAACGCCCCTCTACGGATTCCGAAGCAGGGTCGAAACCCGCGCCAGACGTCTCTCTTCGGAATCCGAAGCAGGCCCGTACAGTACGTAGTAGTTGTATTAATGAAATACGTACTACTGCGCAGGCGCGCGCGCTGGGCGATCTGCAATGGCCCAAGCGCTTTGCGCAACTGAAGGCGGAACAGCAGGCGGGTGCCAAGGTGGCATTGCAGCAGGTTGATGCCTCGCTGAGGCAGGACGTGCTGGACGAATGGGCCGCGCGTTGTAGCAACCACGGCATCCGCAATCCCGCAGGGTATCTGTTCGGCATCATCCAGCGGGCCATCCACGGTGAGTTCAATGCCTGGGCAAAGAAAGACCCGCCACCGGCACCCACTCAACCAAACGAACGGCCACCACCCGCACCGCCGGCCCAAACGCAGGGTAAGCCGGTGCCACCAGAAGTCGCCAGGCAGCACATCGAGCGGCTTCGAGATCTGCTCGCCAGCAAGTGAGCAGGCTGGCAAGGCGGTGAAGTGGACACCCATGGATGCCAATAGAGCTATCCCCTGGGGATAGTTCCACCGTTGGGGCGGATGCTGTGCAGTCGCAGACCTGACATCGAACATCTGCCGCAGCAGCGGCGTTGCCCGTCCTGATCCCGACGTGCAGCGTTCGTTGGCGCTCCATGGAGCTATCCCCTGGGGATAGCTCGCGCCGCATGCGGCCACCACGCGCTGAACCGGGGTCTGGCTGGTTTCGGTTTGTTGACTGACTGCCTTCCGCTTCCTGCCGAAGCTGACAGCTCCTTTTCCCACAACGAGCGGACACCATGGCAACCAATGAACCTCTGCAACTGAATCTCGGCTCCCTGCGCAGCGCGATGTCGCTGACGCTTCACACGCACCACGCCTCGCGCATCTGGCATGGCCGTGCCGCCGCCGAGGGGCGACCGGGCATCGTCGGCCTGAACGGCTACATCGCCCAAATGAACAAGATGCGGCGCGGTTCGGAGCAGGACGACCCGTACTCGGATTGGTGGATGCTGCGCATCGAGGCCAAGCTCGACCAGACCAAGACCACGCTGCAATCGCTGCGCGAGCAGGTGGATCAGGCACTGGCGAGCGTGCCGCCGGCACTCAGCCTGGGCGAGAACCTTAACGTGCAGCCCGTCAAGTTGCCGCTGTTCGTCAATGCGCAGCTCGGCTTTGCCGCCGTCTATCTGCTGGCCGACTACGACGACATCGCCCGCAAACTGATCCTCGCCCACCACACGGCGCTCATCGACCGCAGCACCTTGGAGCGCTGGCTTAACGAGGGCGCCCATGCACTGCGCAGCCTGTTTTCGCTGGCCCAGCAATACCGCTATTCGGGCTGCACGCGCGACGATTTCGTGTCAAAGAACGCCGCAGCACGGGCGGCGTTGGAGAAATTCGGCGAACTGCCCCAGGACGTGCTGGAAGGCACGCGCCGCTCGAAGTTCGCGCCGCCCATCGTGCGCCGTGGCCTGCAACAGCGTGCTCAGAGTCCTGCTGCAGCGCCTGCCCCCAACGACGCGGCCACCACCGACGAGCCCGCCACTGACGCAGCACCCGAAGTCAGCGCCGGCGAGGTCGAGGACGAGCAGGCATGAGCGATCCGAACCGCGAACCCCGCTACTTCCAGGGCCTGCAACAGGCAGCCTTCATGAAGCTGGAACACGCTGCCTCTCTAAAAGGCCTTTTAAAGCCTTTTAAGGGTAAGGGGGATCTTGAGACCTGGGCCAGTCAGTGTTTCGCCATGCGCGACGAGTTGATTGACATGGCGCAGCGGCAGGTGCTGCAACAGGCAGTCGGGCATCCCTTCCACCTACTGCCCGTGGAGTTGGCCCAGCAGACCACGGGCGCAGGCACGGCGTTTTTGCGCTGGCGCAAGCACGACCGCTCAGCCATGGGCGTAGCCCTGTGGCAGGAATTGATGGCGAGCACCGGCACGCCGGTCAACCTGCTGGCCGAGCTGCACGCGATCGAGCTTCAACGCATCACGCTGAACATGCAGATCAGCCTGTTGCACACCTTGGGCAGGCAGGCCCAGGAGTGCGCCAGCAAGGCCGCCAAGGCGGAGGACGCCTACCTGCGACGGCTCAAGTCCATCCCACCTGGAGTGCGTGATCGGTGATGGCATCGGACACCCCAGTACGCGCCCGACGCCGACGCGGCACGGGTATTTCAACCACCATGGAGATTGCAACATGAGCACGCATTTTTGGGGTGAAGGCAACATTGGCTCACCGCCCGAGTACCGGGAGTTCCCCAACGGCAACGACGAGCCGCGGCGCTTGCTGCGGCTGAACGTGTACTTCGACAACCCCGTTCCCACCAAAGGCGGCGACTTCGAGGATCGCGGCGGTTTCTGGGCACCGGTGGAAATCTGGCACCGTGACGTCGCACACTGGAAGGATCTGTACCAGAAAGGCATGCGCGTGCTGGTCGTCGGACGCATGGAGCGCGAACCCTGGACGGACAATGAGGATCAGCCGCGCGAAACCTGGCAGATCAACGCGCGCAGCGTCGGCATCCTGCCGTTTCGCATCGAGTCCGTGACCCTCAGCCCGAAGCCGCAGGATGCGGAGGCAAAGTCCCAGGCCGCCCAGGAACCGGCTGCGCCAAAAGAGCCGCGGCGTAGGAAGTGACCCGGTATGAGCCGGCCACTGTTCGCCGCTCCATGCACCCGCGAGCTATCCCCAGGGGATAGCTCCATCAACGTCCACCGGCTTCCACGCGCTCCCGAAAATCGCGGCTCCCGGCCCGCACCCCCCGGCTGCACGCCATCTCCACCCCAGCCATTCCATCCCGTGAAAGAGGTCGCCACCGCTCGCGACTTGTTTGCTGCTGCCCTTGGCGGTGCTCGGCATCCTCGATTCCAGCAACTCAATGAACCACGGAAATCGGATGGACGGACATGCGGCTGTTCTTGTGCGAGAAGCCCTCCCAGGGCAAGGATATTGGCCGGATTCTCGGCGCGACGCAGCGCGGTGAAGGCTGCCTCAGCGGCTCCGGCGTCACGATTACCTGGTGCATCGGCCATCTCGTAGAAGCGGCAGCACCCGAAGTCTATGACGCGGCGCTCAAGCGCTGGTCACTGGAGCAGTTGCCCATCATTCCCCAGCAGTGGCGGGTCGAGGTCAAACCCAAGACCGCCACGCAATTCAAGGTCGTCAAGGCGCTTCTGGCGAAGGCGACCCATCTCGTCATCGCCACCGATGCCGACCGCGAGGGCGAGCTGATCGCCCGCGAGATCATCGACCTGTGCGGCTACCGTGGTCCCATCGAGCGCTTGTGGCTGTCGGCGCTCAACGATGCGTCGATCCGCACCGCGCTCGGCAAGCTGCGACCGTCGTCCGATACGCTGCCGATGTATTACTCGGCGCTGGCGCGTTCGCGGGCAGACTGGCTCGTGGGCATGAACCTCAGCCGTCTTTTCACGCTGCTCGGGCGGCAGGCGGGCTACGACGGCGTGCTGTCGGTCGGACGTGTCCAGACCCCGACCCTGAAGCTGGTCGTTGATCGCGACCGCGAAATCGCGGCTTTCAAGTCGGCGCCGTTCTGGGCCATCGACGTGTCTCTGTCCACAGAGGGTCAGGCTTTCTCCGCGCAGTGGGTTGCGCCCGACGGCTGCACCGACGACGCCGGTCGTTGCCTGCAACAGCCGGTCGCCCAGCAGGCGGCGCTGCAGATTCGCGTCGCGGACAACACCCAGGTGGTGTCGGTCGAGACCGAGCGCGTGCGCGAAGGCCCGCCACTGTTGTTCGACCTGAGCACCTTGCAGGAGGTCTGTTCCAAGCAGCTCGGGCTGGACGTGCAGGAGACATTGCAGATCGCCCAGGCCCTGTACGAGACGCACAAGGCCACGACCTACCCGCGCTCGGACTCCGGCTATCTGCCCGAAAGCATGTTCGCCGAGGTGCCCGCCGTCCTGGACAGCCTGCTCAAGACCGATCCGTCGCTGCGCCCGATCATGAGCCAGCTCGACCGCTCCCAGCGTTCGCGTGCATGGAACGACGGCAAGGTCACGGCGCACCACGGCATCATTCCGACGCTCGAACCCGCGAACCTCTCTCCTCTGAGCGAGAAGGAACTGGCGGTGTACCGGCTGATCCGGGCGCATTACCTGGCGCAGTTCCTCCCGCACCACGAGTTCGACCGTACCGTGGCTGAGTTTTCCTGCGGCCAGCAGATGCTGGTGGCCACCGGTAAACAGGTGGTCGTCAAAGGCTGGCGTCTGGTGCTGGCCGAACCGCAAGCGGATGAGGACGGCGACGACGCGGCGCGCAGCCAGGTGCTGCCCCCGCTGCGTGGGGGCCTGGCGTGCCAGGTGGCTGAGGTCGAGATCAAGGCGCTCAAGACGATGCCGCCCAAGCCCTACACCCAGGGCGAACTGGTCAAGTCGATGAAGGGCATTGCGCGCTTCGTGACCGACCCGCGCCTGAAGCAGAAGCTCAAAGACACGACGGGCATCGGCACCGAGGCGACGCGGGCCAACATCATCAGCGTGCTGATCGCCCGTGGCTACATCGTGAAGAAGGGGCGCTCCATTCGCGCATCGGATGCGGCGTTCACGCTGATCGACGCCGTGCCCGCAGCGATTGCAGACCCCGGCACGACGGCAGTGTGGGAGCAGGCGCTCGACATGATCGAGGCGGGACAGCTCACCCTGGACGTATTCCTCAGCAAGCAGGCCGCCTGGATTTCGCAGTTGATCGCGCAGTACGGCAGCATGTCCCTGTCCATCAAGCTTCCCCATGGGCCAGCATGTCCGCAGTGCGGCGCAGCGACGCGCCAGCGCACCGGCAAGAGCGGCCCATTCTGGTCGTGCAGTCGCTACCCCGACTGCAAAGGCACGCTGCCGGTCGAATCCGGTACGCCCAAGCGTGGCGCTTCGCGCTCGCGTAGCAGCGGCCGCAAAGGCGCCTGACTGACTCCGTTTCCCGTGGGCCGCGCCCTGTTTCAAAGGCGTGGCCCGTGTCCCGCACGCCCCTGCGGGTCGCCCAGCGCGCAACACCTTCTTGTCCGTGTGCGCGTCCCGCCCAGCCGTCCCCGGCTGCGGGACCTGAAGGTAGCTTTTCCGCGAACCGTCTCCCGCGTGTTCTGCTGGTCTGTGTTTCTCCCGCCCACTGCGAAGGGTCCCCCGATGGCTTACCAGGCAGCGCGAGCCACCCGGAGACCCTTTGTGGTCAGCGGTATTCGGTGCCGGTGCCCACCGGCGCAAAAACGGGCTCCCTTTGTGCGCGGATGTGCGCCAGACGATGCCGGCCCCAGCCACGACATGGGCCGGGTGTGATTGCTGATGAGCAGACGGTTCTAGCGACGACCGGGCCTGCAACAGCCCACGGGTGGTTATTTCCTCCCGAGCCGAAGGTCAGCGAGCCTTCGGCATCTTCATCTCGCCGATCAACGTTCCGAGCCAACGGCCGGCCACAGCAACAGGAAACCGACGCATGCAACAACCGGAGAAAGTACGAGCCGCGTTCGAGCGCGACCTTGGCAACAAGGTGCTGTTCATCAAGGGCGGCAAACTGCTGTTCATCGATGGCATCAATCTCAAGGCCATCGCCGACCGTAAGGCGTATTTCGCTTCGCTGCGTGCGCGGCAGGCGCAACCCATTGTGGTCCTGGCCGAACTGGGACAGGACGAGGCATTCGCCCTGTGGAAGCAGCATGTCCTGGGCGACACGACCGAGTGAGCCAACGCACCCACGCCCCCCTGACAGCCCGCACTCGATGCGGGTTTTCTGTCTCTGCGCCCATCAATCCGGGCTGGGCCGAATGTCGTTTTCCAACTGACGCAGCGCGGCCCCCGGACGAAGCTGCCCGCATGTTCGCTGATTCGTCAGCACATGCCAGCAGCCATGGGTTCCAGGCTGCCGTGGGTTCTTCCCGCGTAACCCGCCAGTCCGTATCGCATCAAGTCTGCGGACACGCGTCCCCGTGACGCCGATGCTTTTTATCCACCGCGTGCGGGAGCTGCCATCCCGTGAGGGACAAGGCCCCGCTTTTCCAAGGAGCCTACCCATGTCCCACAAAGCCTCTTTCGGCCAGTTGGCCTTGACCTATTGCGGCAAGTTCCTGCCGCTCGAAGTCCTGCAAAGCGCCGCCGGCCACTACATCGGCACGCGCGATACCGAAGGTCCCGTTTCGCGGGAATCGCACGAGTACTTCCGCAGCCATGCGGCGGCTCAACGTGCCCTCGAAAGAGGCGGCTGGTCCCAGCTCGCCATTCCCTGATCCAACTGGAGGAATCACGCCATGAATCAACTGCTGCCGCAGGAAGTCGTCGATCAGATCATGCGGGAAGAGCAGCATTTCGCTGCCGCGCCCCAAGCCTTCTTCGAGGCATGGAAGCGTGGTGCCGAGATCGCTGGCCCCGAATGGTTCGGCGACGGCACCCGTGACGGCCTGAACCAGGCCAAAAGCAAGTGGGATCTGCGTCCCAACATGCTGCGGCTCAACGATGCCCTCGGTGTCCTGAGCAGCGGGCAACGCATGTTTCTGTCCGCCATGGTCAGCTTCTACAACGCGCACGAGGGCGGTGCCATGCTCAAACGCTGCCATTTCCACGGGCTGTCGGACTTCGACGGTCTCGACTTGGAACGCCGCAAGGTCATTGCCGACTTGATGCTGAACTACAGCGGCTGGTGAGCCCGTTTCCGGCACACCCCCGTCTTTTCGTTCCCCACGAGGGACATGCGCCCACACAGCCATGTCCCTCGATTTCCTTTCCGTTGCCCAGCGTAAAGCGGCTGAATCAAAGCCAACGATCAGCGCCGACTGACGCATTTTCCCCTTTCAACCCACCGGGTCCAATTCCCGGTGGCGGGAATTGGCTCCATTATTCAATCTGGAGAGTTCCCATGTCCCAGAATCCCAATCCCTTTCTCCGTGGCTACTGGAATTTGAAGATCGTCCGCACGCTGTCCATCAGCTACGAGGACGGAATTCCGCATGTCTGGCGAAACATCCACCCGAGCCAACAACATCTTTCCGACGAGGAATTGATTTCATCGTCCTGCATCGTCACCAGCGATTTTGCGGTGGTCACGAACGGCTCTGAACCTGTGAGTGCCGAAGCACTGGCCGAATGCGATGCCGATGAAGGCGTTAACGGCGAAGGCGTGATCGGTGCCGTGGTCTATGCCATTCATGGCGAGGACTTCGACGGCCGCCTGATCCACGTCGGTGACAGCTATTCGGTCGAAGCCGCGCGGGAAGTTGTGCAGCGCCTGAGTTTCGAGACCGGCTACTACAGCCGATGCTGGGAGATCAGCAGCGCGCACATCAGCCAGGAAACCGGCCAGTACCTCGCCAACCTGGCGGACCTTGCCACGCCGGAGGCCTTTTTGTTCATCGCCTTTCGGGTTCCGTACAGCCCGGCGATCGGCGTCAAGCTGATCTCCACGCCCTGGACGGACAAGAACCTGGAGCACGCCGAGGGCATCACCGCCGAGCAGCTTCGGCAGGAGCACCGCAGCAAGGGCATGCCCGCCGACCTGGCGAACATCCTGGAGCTGGCTGGCCAGGCCGATGTGCGCATCCTCATCCTCGACGCTGACGCGCCCGTGTTGCTGGGCCTGCCGCTGGCCGAGCCCTAGCAAACACACCACGCGCCCACCTTCCTCTTTGCCCTCCATGCCAGCCCGTCTCCTTTCTGGGAGCCGGGCTGGTCCAATTCCATAGGAGCACTTTATGTTCCCCGACCTCATCTCGCCCGCACGCGACTTCGAGCATCAGCTTGGAGCCTGCGTCAACGCCATGGGCCAGGACGACGCCATCGGCCAGATCCTGGTATTCGAGCGCTTGAGCGGCATGCTGCACATGCGCCATATCGCCAGCGCCGATCTGGCAGACACCGACATTGATGCCTACGAAATGGTCGTCTTCGACGGCGGCAATACCGGCGGCGACTCGTGGAAGCACGTGTTCTTTCCACGTCAGCGCGAACACTACTTCGTGTACCAAGTCTGACCACCCAGCCGCTTTCGAGGGGCCTTTTCTTGTCGCGGCGCAGGAAAGCGGGTGCGGCGCGGTGCGGTTTCCTGAGCGCAGGCCGCTCACTCAAGGGCCATCTTTACCCCATGTTCGTCGGCGTTGCCGACACATGCCCAGGCAGCCAAGACCTTCAAGGCTGCAAGCGCGGGAAACCGTGCTGGTTGTTTCTTTCTACGGACGCATCGCGCCCATCCACCCACAAGGGACCTCTCCCTTGCGGGCGGGGAATCCCTTGTTCTTCCTCAAGGAGATTCACATGGATCGCTCTCTTATCAAGACCCTGATGCCTTCGCTGGTCGCAGGCCATGTGCCCCGCAACGTGCGGTCGTTCAAGTACCGCGTGTTCGATGATCAGCCACAGTCCTCGACACTGGGCTTTGTCATTGATCCCCAGCCCTTCGACGGCAAGGTGGTCGCAGCCAGCGAAGACGCCATCGTCGTCAAGCTCAAGCCCAGCGAGTTCGCGGTACTCGATCCCAACCTGGTGACCACCGTTCCCAGCGAGGGCACCAAGGTGCATGTCCAACCCTATGCCCGTCGTCGTTTCGACGGTCTGCGTGCGGACACGCCAGAAGAGCGCACCGAGATGATGTCCGACGGCACGCCCTACACCGTCAAGACACACATCCTCGGCTCCGCGCCGGCCAAGTTGCCCATTCCCGAGCCGCAGTGCATGGAACTGGGTCAGCTCATCGAGCAGTTGGAGGAAATGCCGGCGCCCGACGGGTTCCGGCGCATCACCCACATGCTGGTCGATGCGGGCGCCCACGACTTCACCTGGGTCGATCCGACGCCGTCCAGGATCATCGAAACGCCTCCGGCGATCAGTTTCACGGTTTCGACCGCGAAGTTCGCCGGCCAGGTGACGATCCTCTACCAGCCCGGCAGCGATACCTATGCGGTGGAGCTGCGCCGCGACGGCGAGTTGGTCGATCGGCACGACGAGGTGTATTTCGACATGCTCGGCGAAGTGCTGGAGCGACTCATAGACGACGGGCGCTGGCGCCTGATCGACGTGAGCGTGATCGGCGCGGAGACGTCCCGACGGCGCCGCGCTGTACCGGCGTGACACCACGAAAAGTACCAGGCGACATGCCCCCACAGGCTCTCCCTCCATTCGGAAGGAGGGCCTTTTTTCTGCCGTGGGAGATTTCATCAAAGGGAAACGATCGGATACCGATTGATGGCTGCCTCGCGCGCGAGGCCTGGCCATGCTGAGCCCATGCCTGCTGACGTTGTCAGCGACATGCCAGGCAACCATCGGTCTTCGAGGTTGCGGCGCAGTTCCCACTGCGTGACCGAGCCAGCTCGCACCGCATCCATCCGCGAGCGGCCACCAGTCTCTGGTGGTGGATGCTTTCGCCTTATCAACCCATCGCGGGGTTACGCACCTTTCCCCGCTGCGTGGGGCCGGTGTGTCTCCGCTTCATCCCTATGGAGATTCACCATGAGCACCACGTCCAACGAGAAATCGTATTTCGACCTCCACACCTCGGGCATCGGTTACATCCAGCGTGCCCGTGAAGTGCCTGTTCGGGGCGGCCGCCGTGCGCAGCCTTTCCTGGCATGCACCATCGCCGCGCTGGTCGGTTCCGCAAAGGATCCCAGCTATCGCTATTTCGACGTCAAGGTCTCGGGTGCCGAGGCCAAGAAGCTGGTCGAGCGCTACATCGGCGTTGACGATCCCAAGCAGCGCCCACTGGTGCGCTTTCGCCTCGGCGACCTGTGGGGCGATGCGTATATCCGCGACAAGGGTGAGCAGAAAGGCCAAGCCGCCGCGTCCCTCAAGGCGCGACTGCTCAAGGCCGAGCCGCTTGACCGGGCCGAACTGGCTTCGATCAGGCAGCACGAGCTGGTCACCCGCGGCATCGGCTACCTCAGCCGTCCGAAGGACGTCACACCCAAAGATGGCGACCCGTTCCTCTCTTGCACCGTCGCCGCTCTGGCCGGGCCTGTCGATGAACCGGAGTATCGGTACTTCGACAGCATCGTCACCACCCCTGAAGCCGAGCATCTGGTTCGCCGGTGCGTGCAGGCCATCGAAGGGGACTGCAAGGTGCTGATCGCTTTCCGTCTCAACGACATGAAGATCGATCCGTACATCCGCACCAAGGGTGAGCGCGCTGGGGAACCGGCCGCAAGCCTGGATTCGACACTGATCCACATCGGCCTGATCAAGATCGACGGCACCAAGGTCTATCCGACGAGCCCCGCGCAAGCAGATTCGCCGCCGGCCCAGGACGCTCCCGCGCCCGAAGCCGAGGACGCCGCCCCCGCTGCAGATCAGCCTGCCGAGCCCGCCGAGTGCGAGCCCGAAGGTGAAGTCGAGGAGCAGGAGCCGGCATTGGCTGCTTCGTTCTGATCCGGCATGGCCCCTCATGGGGCCTTGCCGCTTCTCCTTGCTGCATCTGCAGCGTCCTCCATCCGCATAGCGCGCTCGCGCATTTCTTCCCCCGAGTTCCGCGTGGTCAGACGGCCGCGCGGTTGTCGCATTTTTCACAGGAGAACAGCCATGTCTCTGGCATCCCGTTTTGCTCCGCAGTCCCCGATCCTGCGCTCAGATCGCCCGCTCTCGGACGACCGCATTCGCGCCATTGCTCCATCAATCTTCGCCGACGCTCCGCATGGGAGCCGATCCGAGCGGTATGCCTACATACCGACCTCGACCGTGCTCGCCAAGCTGCGCCAGGAGGGTTTCGAGCCCTTCATGGTGTGCCAGACGCGCGTGCGCAACGAGGATCGGCGCGAGCACACCAAGCATCTCATCCGACTTCGCCATGCCAGCCAGATCAACGGCGACGAGGCGAACGAGATCATCCTGCTCAACAGCCACGACGGCACGAGCAGTTACCAGATGCTGGCAGGCATGTTCAGATTCGTCTGCCACAACGGCCTGGTCTGCGGCGATACCACCGCCGACATCCGTGTCCCGCACAAGGGGGATGTGGCCAGCCAGGTGATCGAAGGCGCCTACGAAGTCCTTGAAGGCTTCGAGCGCGTGAAGGACTCGCGCGATGCGATGCGCACCATCACCCTCGATGAGGGCGAAGCAGAAATCTTCGCGCACTCAGCGCTGGCACTCAAGTACGACGATCCTGCCAAGCCGACGCCTGTCACGGAGCGTCAACTGCTCGCGCCCAGGCGCTGGGACGACCGCAGGGATGACCTGTGGGCCGTCTTCAACCGTGTCCAAGAGAACCTCGTCAAGGGGGGCCTGAATGGACGCTCGGCCAATGGCCGCAATCAGCGCACCCGCCCGGTGCAAGGCATCGACCAGAACCTGCGCCTGAACCGGGCGTTGTGGCTCCTGGCCGAAGGCATGCGCCAGCTCAAGGCGTGATGCCAAGTGGACCTTGCCCACCTCGGGCGAGGTTCATTTCCTCTCATCCACCGGCTGCCACCAGCCGTCCGTCATTCATCATCAGGAGTACCACCATGACAGCCAAATCGGCACCCGAGCAATCGGTTTCGCCCATCATCGTCCCCGGCCAGCTCACGCTGCGTACCATCCGCGGCAAGAACGGCCCCTTCACGGTCGGACGCCTCGCCACGCACCTTGGTACGTTCGAGGTCAAGGACCCGGAGCTGGAGCAATACCCCGAAGGCAAGTACGACGGGGAGTTCATCATCAGGTACATCTTCCCGAAGTCCTACCCGGTCGGTGGCGGCATGCGCTTCGAGATCCGCGCCAGCCTGGACGGAATGACGCTCTACGACATCGACAAACTGAGCCGTGACGAAGCACGCAGCTTCGCCACCCAGGACCTCGATCCACTTGATGAAGAGCTGGGCGCACAGCCTGCAACAACACCGGCAACACCGGCCAAGCCCAGCAAAACCTCCAGGCCCGCCAAGCCCGCACCCGTACAGGCATCCACAGACCCGCTGGTCGATACCACGCCCTTCGGCGTGGATGCGCCGACGCCCGCTGCGGCAACTGCTCCCTGCAGTACCGAAGATGGCGACGCCGCGCTGTTCAGCTTGCTCTGGCCGCTGGGCGAGTCCGTGAAACTGGATTCGACCATCGACCGCCGCACCCTGCGCGCGCAGATCGTCCGCCTGGGCGAACTGGGCTACGCGCTGGACTTCAAGACGCAGGAGTGGAGCCGCCAGGCCGAACTGCAACCTGCGTAGTACTGGGCGCCGCATCTGCGGTGTGCTTCATCCACCCGCCGGGGGTCTTCCCCACCGGGGAGGCTTCTGGCTCAATTTTTCCAGGAGGCCTCTCATGGGCTGGTATTTCTCACCCCAATCGCGGTCTGAACTGATCGCGGAGTTGATCGCACCGCAAGAGACCGAACGCGCCAGCGTGAAGGTCATCGCCCACGCGCTGCGTGGCAACGTCCTCTGGTCTGTTGTGCAAGTGACGGCCAAGGCCGAAGGCGTACACCGTGATCTCGCACCGGGCCAGTCCCTGTGCACCATCCGCTGCGATCTGCTGGAACGCAGCGGCGGCCAGTGGGGCTATAAGCCACTGGACGAATCCATGCACCCGTACTACTACTCGTGCCCGCTGTCCTATCTGAACCTCGCACCGGAGCAATCCGCCGACTGGCGTGCAGGCGTTCGCGCCTACCACGCGCGGCGGCGCACATCCAAGGAAGCCACAGCTCCAGCTACGGCGCTGACGGTCTGAGTCAGGGACGCCTTTTTTCCACCCCAAGGGGCAGTGCTTGCCCCCTGCGGGCGGTGCTGTTCCCGTTCATCCGAGGACACCACCATGCCCGCAAACACTTCTTCCACCACGCTGTACCGCATCGACGAATGCCCGGACGTGATGGCCGACGCTTGCGTCGGCGATGACCAGGGCAACCTGATCTTCCTGTCGATCTGGGCACGGGACACCGCCGTCCAGCAGTTCCTGGCTCGCCTGACCCTCGGGCGCGACGAGCAGGGCCTGGAGCAGTTCCACCTCATCACCGACCAGGGCAGCAGCGTCCCGGTGTTCGTCAGCAACGTCGATCGCCTGGAAAAGCGCATGACCCGCGCCTACCGGCGAACGCTGTTCGGTTCGCTGTCCAACGTGTGGCTGTTCGATCGGCGCTGCGTCAAGCCCGACAAGGCCAACGCCAGCGCACTGGCATTGCTGCCCCGCGATAGCGACCACCGGCTTGACCGCCTGTGGACGTTGGTGCAGGACACCTGCCCACTGCCGTTGCTCGACCACTGGCGCGAAACCGTGCTGGAACTGCTGCAAAGCCGCGAGATGCTGACCCGTCTGCCATTCGCCCTCGGGCCTTTGGTGGGCCATCGGCTCGCCATCGACGTGCCGGCGCTGACCCTGGCGCTCGGCTCGCTGATCCGCAGTGACGTGCTCACCGCCTATCCCTATCCGGCCAAGATTTGGACGCCGGAAACGGTAGCGGCTTGACCCACCTGCGCAGGCACGCCAAGGCGCGCCTTCGCCAATCATCCCCGCCAACCAGGAGACTTCCATGGCGCTCATGTTCCCGCGGCTCGCCCGCAATTTCGTGAAGAACGGGTACTTCCCGACCGACGAACCAACGCTCGAAAGAGCCCTCAATGCACTGATGCCCAGTGCGCCTGAATCCAATGGGCCGATGTGCATCCTCGATCCCTGCGCCGGCGAAGGCGTGGCGATTGCCGAAGCGGCTCATGCCCTCGGGCGCGAGCATGCCAAGGCGTTCGCCGTCGAGTTCGACGCAGAGCGGGCGCGCCATGCCCGCGGCCTGGTCGATCACTGCCTGCACGCGGACCTGATGGACACGATGATCTCCAAACAGTCCTTTGGGCTGCTCTGGCTCAATCCGCCGTATGGCGACCTGTCCAAGGACGTCAACGGCAACATTGGCTATCAGGGTCAGGGCCGTGCCCGCCTCGAAAAACTGTTCTACCAGCGCACGCTGCCCCTGTTGCAGTACGGCGGCGTGCTGGTCTTCATCGTTCCCGGCTACGTGCTCGACGCCGAGCTGGTCGGCTGGCTGACACGCCACTACACCGATCTGCGGATCTACCGAGCGGTGGAAACGCAGTTCAAGCAGGTGGTGATCTTCGGTCGCCGGGTGCGCCAGCGCGAGCAGACGCCCGATGGCGTCAAGGCCGTGCGCAATCTGCTGCTGCAGGTTGGGCTTGGCGAAGTCGAAGCCGAGGAGCTGCCGAGCGAATGGCCGTTCCTGCCGTACATCGTCCCCACCAGCCCGGTAGAGCCGGGGCATTTCTTCCGCGTGACGATGGAGCCGGAGCAGTTCGCCGATGAGGTTGGCAGGCTGCAAGGCCTCTGGCCGTCGCGGGATACGCAGTTGGGGGCCGCGCAGCAGACGCTGCGTCCACCGGCGCGGGCCTTGTCCCACTGGCATCTCGCCCTGGCTTTGGCCGCAGGCGCGATCTCGGGAGTCGTGCAATCCAAGACGGGGCGCGTGCTCGTCGTCAAAGGTGACACCCACAAGGACAAGACGCTCCAGCGGGAATTCACCGAACGCGACGACGGCTCCATCGCCGAAACCCGCATCCTCACCGACAAGTTCGTTCCTGTCATCCGTGCATGGGACATGACGCCTGGCTCCGCCACGCGGGGCGAGGTGTTGACCATTCGCTGATCGTTTCTCCACCGCCGGCGGTTCGCCGTCGATTTTTTCCACCCACCGGGGTCCAGTCGCCCCGATGGGGTGCCGTGGCCCCTCCATCTCCAGGAGCCTTCCATGGCAGCCCAAGCACTTTCCATCAGCCAGACCCCGAGCCTGCGCTTCTCGCCCGGCCAGGTGGTCATGACCTGCGGCGTCGATGACCTGATCCAACAGGGCCAATTCAACCCGATTCCGTATCTGCGCCGCCACCTCGGTGGCGACTGGGGCGACCTCGACGACAGCGACAGGCGGCAGAACGATGCCGCGCTGAAGTCCGGTGAGGATCGCCTGTTCTCTTCCTACCAGGTCACACCCGGCCTGAAGCTCTGGATCATCACCGAATGGGATCGCAGCGTCACCACGCTGCTGTTGCCCAGCGAGTACTGATCTTCTCCAACGCGGGGCCACCGACACCCCTCAAGGGTGCTGTAGCCCCTCTACTCAGAAGAAAGCCACATGACATCCAACCAACATGACAAGCATCGCCGCAAACGGCTGTTCGAGATCGGTGCACTGGAGTTCAGCGAAGGCGTCGAACGCCTGATGAACGAAGGCCGGCTCGATCCCATGCCGTTTTTCGAACGCCACATGCGTGGCGACTGGGGCGACGTCGCCGACAACCAATGGCAACAGAACAACGCTGCGTTGGAGTCTGGTGAACGCCTCGATTCGTTTTACGTCGTCACCCGTGACCTGAGCATCCGCATCTTCACCGAAGCAGATCGCAGCGCGACCCGCATCGTGCTGCCGTCCGAGTACTGACCGCGAGTTGTCACCGCAGGCCACGAGCGCCTGCACTGTCCAACCACCGACGGTTCGCCGTCTCTCTTCCCACCACGGGGCATGCCATCGCCCCGCTGGGGTGGTGCATGTCCCATTTTTCTTTGGAGCATCACCATGTCCGTTGATCTCAACACCACCGCCAACGATGCAGCGCCCGTACAGGGCGAACTGCTCGAAGCGGAATCCAACCCTCTGACCCTGAGCCTTCAGGTTTTCGTCGGCGAGTTCGGCGACGAACTGCTCGATTCTCTCAACCGCGCCAACCCGCCGGTCTATGCCGGTCAAGCACAGGCGCAGCGGCAACTCGTCGTTGCCAGCCTCAAGCGCAAGCTGTTCCAGGCCCAGGCTGAAGTTGTCCATGCCGCCGCCGAGCTGCTGGTCGATCAAGGCGAGCGCGCTGCGATCGTCAATGGCGAAATGGGCTGCGGCAAGACGACCGTCGGCATCGCCACGGCCGCGGTGCTCAACGCCGAAGGCTACCGCCGCACCCTGGTGCTTTCGCCTCCCCACCTGGTCTACAAGTGGCGGCGCGAGATCCAGGAGACGGTGGCCGGTGCCAAGGTCTGGGTGCTCAATGGCCCGGACACGCTGGTCAAGCTCATCAAGCTGCGCGAGCAGTTGGGTGTGCCGCCCACGGGCCAGGAGTTTTTCATCCTGGGGCGCGTCAGGATGCGGATGGGGTTCCACTGGAAGCCGGTCTTCACCCAGCGACGCACCCGCCACGGCGACGTGGCAGCGTGCCCGGACTGCGGCACGGTCATCACCGACCTCGACGGCGAGCCGGTCAACCCGGTCGCGCTCGAAGCCGAGGAGTCCCGCAGGAAGTGCAGCCACTGCGCCGCGCCCCTGTGGACGCTGATCCGCCCGCGTAGTCTGTCCGGCAGCGACCAGTCCTCGGTCGTCCTCAAAGCCTTGAAGCGCATCCCGACTATCGGGGAGGTTACCGCGCAGAAGCTGATGCAGAAGTTCGGTGACGGTTTCCTGGCGTCGATGCTCGGCGACAACATCCACGAGTTCATCAACCTCATGGATGGCAACGGCGAGCTGGTGTTTTCTGACCGTCAGGCCACGCGCATGGAACGTGCGATGGCCAACATGGAGTTTGGCTTTGGCGAGGGCGGCTACCAACCGTCCGAGTTCATCAAACGCTACCTGCCGCAAGGCACGTTCGACCTGCTCATCGCCGACGAGGCACACGAGTACAAGAACGGTGGCAGTGCCCAGGGCCAAGCCATGGGCGTGCTGGCGGCGAAGGCTCGCAAGACCTTGCTGCTGACCGGCACGCTGATGGGCGGCTACGGCGATGATCTGTTCTATCTGCTGTTCCGGGCATTGCCTGGACGGATGATCGAAGACGGCTACCGCCCGACCACGAGCGGCAGCATGACCTCGGCTGCGATGGCGTTCATGCGCGATCACGGCGTCCTCAAGGACATCTACTCCGAGAGCGCCGGCACGGCGCACAAGACGGCCAAGGGCACCAAGGTATCGGTGCGCACGGTCAAGGCTCCCGGCTTCGGCCCGAAAGGCGTCTTGCGCTGCATCCTGCCGTTCACGATCTTTCTCAAGCTCAAGGACATCGGTGGCAACGTCCTGCCGCCGTATGACGAGGAGTTTCGTGAAGTCCAGATGGACGTGGCGCAAGCTGCGGCCTACCGCGATTTGGCGGGTCGGCTGACCGCAGAACTGAAACAGGCTCTGGCGCGACGCGATACGACCTTGCTGGGGGTGGTGCTCAACGTGCTATTGGCCTGGCCGGATTGCTGCTTCCGGTCGGAGACCGTGGTGCATCCGCGCACGCGCAACACCTTGGCGTTTGTCCCGGCTCAGTTCAATGAGTTCGAGATCAGCCCCAAGGAGCGCGAGCTGATCGACATCTGCAAAGCGGAGAAGGAACAGGGGCGCAAGGTTCTGGCCTACACGGTCTATACCGGAACGCGCGACACCACGTCACGCCTGAAGGGGCTGCTGGAGCAGGAAGGATTCAAGGTGGCGGTACTGCGCGCAAGCGTGGATGCCAGCCGCCGCGAGGACTGGATCGCCGAGCAACTGGACCGGGGCATCGACGTGCTCGTCACCAATCCCGAGCTGGTCAAGACGGGGCTGGACCTGCTGGAGTTCCCGACGATTGTGTTCATGCAAAGTGGCTACAACGTGTACTCGCTCCAACAGGCAGCACGCCGCTCCTGGCGCATTGGGCAGAAACAGCCCGTGCGCGTGATCTACCTCGGCTACGCCGGTTCCTCGCAGATGACCTGCCTGGAACTGATGGCCAAGAAGATCATGGTCTCGCAGTCCACCTCGGGCGATGTGCCCGAATCGGGGCTGGATGTTCTGAACCAGGACGGTGATTCCGTCGAGGTCGCACTGGCTCGGCAGTTGGTCGCTACCTAATTTCCACGCCATCGCCGGCCTAGCGCCGCCGGCTTTCTGTTCTTCCCACCTTGCAGCCACGTCCCGCAGTCTCCGCAGGACGTGGCTGCGTCCTTTCAGATTCAGTGTGGACTCTCTTTGGAGAAACGATTGGTTACTGGCTAAACTCACATGAGCAGAATCGGGGGAGCCAATGCAGATTGCAAAAGTCAAGGTCGAAAAGTTTCGTGGGATTGAATCCGGCATCGTGACGCTGTCAGGCCACAGCGTATTTCTCGGTGACAACAACGTCGGGAAGTCAACGCTGCTGGAAGCCATAGATCTCGTCCTCGGCCCGGAACGGCTCTCCCGAAGACCCGTCATCGACGAGCACGACTTCCACGCCGGGCGCTACCTGGATGAAGAGGGAGATCCGGTTCTCATTCGGATTGAAGTTATCGTCAGTGACCTGTCCGCCGAGCAGCAGCGACACTTTCGTGACCACATCGAGTGGTGGTCCGCCACGGAAAAGACGCTACTCGTAGGCCCGCCCCCGGAAGGCACGGATGCGTCAGACGTGTCGGCCGCGCTGCGGGTGTTTTTCGAGGGGCGCTACGACAAGGAAGAAGACGACTTCACGGGCAATACTTTCTTCGCGACCCCAGTGCTAGCTGAAGGTACTCACCCAACTTTCAAAACGACCGACAAGCGCAAGTGCGGCTTCCTGTACCTCCGGACGCTGAGGACAGGGGCGCGGGCATTGAGCCTGGAGCGCGGGTCGTTGCTTGATGTCATCCTCAGGCTTCAAGACAAGCGCGTGACGATGTGGGAAGACCTGCTGAACGAGTTGCGCAAACTCCCCGTGGCCGATAAGCCGGAACTCGGCATCGCCCCGCTCTTGAAGGACGTCCAGGACGCTGTTCGCCGATTCGTTCCTTCTGACTGGGCAGAGGAACCTCACATGCGCGTGTCGGATCTCACTAGAGAGGCCCTGCGCAAGGATTTGACCGTTTTCATGGGCACCGGCGCGAAGCGTCCGGACGGCAGCACCTATTGCGCGCCATATCACCATCAGGGCACCGGCACGATCAATACACTGGTGCTGGCGCTGCTATCCATCATCGCGGGCCTGAAGCAGAACGTCATCTTCGCGATGGAGGAGCCCGAGATCGCCCTTCCGCCACATACCCAGAAGCGCATCGTTAACAGCGTGCGCGAGACGTCGGCACAGGCGCTTTTCACGTCGCACTCGCCCTATGTGCTCGAAGAATTCGCGCCGTCCGAGATGCATGTGCTGCGGCGTGACGGGGGCAAGCTTTCTGCGATGCTGGCGACATACCCACCAGCGGTCAAGCCCAAGGCATACAAGGCAGAGTTCAGGGCCCGCTTCTGTGAAGCGCTGCTTGCCCGATATGTACTTGTTGTCGAAGGTCGAACGGAGTTCGATGCGATACCTGCAGCGGCGCGCCGGCTTAACGACTTGAACCCCACAGAATACAAGACGCTTGAGGCCCTGGGGGTGGCCGTCATCGATGCGCAAACCGATGCGCAGGTTGCGCCTCTCGGCAAGTTCTTTAGAGACTTGGGCAAGACGGTCTTTGCTGTGTTCGACAAGCAGGAACCAGCCGCTTCCGCTGCCATCAAGGCCGCCGTGCACCACTCATTTGAATCTGCCGAGAAAGGTTTCGAGAACGTAGTGCTGCACCACACCGCGGAGGCAGCCCTTCGTCGATATGCGCTCAGCCTCGTCGCGGAGAACGCGTGGCCGAACCATCTGATCGCCAAAACTCCTAACGCCGCCCAGACCGTGGAGCAAATTCGCGACGCATTGCGGCAATTCTTTGGCTGGGCCAAGGGAAGCGGCGATGCCGGCGACTTGCTCGGGTGCTGCACCGAGGCGGAGATGCCGCAGTATGTCCGGGACACGCTGCGGGTGATCCACATCACCGTCGAACCTCCGCCGCTGCCACCCGTGCCGTCAGCGGCGGCAGCACCGTTCGATGACGAAGAGTTATGACGGTCGAACAAGACTGGACACCGCAGAAGAGGGACTTTCTGCAAAGCACGGGGCACGTGCTCGCCATGGGTGGTCCAGGCTCCGGAAAGACGCATGTCGCCCTGGTCAAAGCCAGGGACGAGATTCGATCAGCAAAGCTCCTATCAGGCCAGCGCATCCTGTTTCTCAGCTTCGCGAGGCCCACAGTGGCACGGGTCCTTGAGAAAGCCAAGGAACTCATCACCGCGGATGATCTGAGACTTCTAGATGTCAACACCTATCACGGCTTCGCATGGAGCGTTCTGCGAAGTCATGGCTATCTGCTCAACAACGGAAAGCCGCTCCAGCTCCTACCACCTCCCGAGGGCTCCGCGCGCTTGGCTCACTTTGCCAAGGAGCAGCATCACCAGGAGAAGTTGCGCCTTTTCCATGAAGAGGGGCTGCTCCACTTCGACCTCTTCGCCCAGTTGACGGCTGAACTGCTGCGCCGCAGCCGGCGGCTGGCAGGTATCTACACAGCGACCTACCCGATACTCGTCGTGGACGAGTTCCAGGACACGAACGCCGACGAATGGGCGATGGTCCGCGAGCTTGGACGCGGCTGCAGGATCATTGCCTTGGCCGACCCCGACCAGCGTATTTACGAATTCCGCGGCGCCGATCCTCAGCGGCTCAAGGAATTCGTGGACCAGTTCGACCCCTTGCCAGTCGAGTTTGAAGGGGAGAATCATCGCAGTGCCGGAACCGACATCGCAACGTACGGTTCAGACTTGCTCACCGGGAAAAACAAGGGCGCCGTCTATGCCAATGTGTCGGTGGTCGAGTACGGCGTGTACTACGGAAGGGGTCCGCATTTCCATGCGAAGGCCCAGCTCATCCAGGCAATCAAGCGACTTCGCAAGGAGCCGGCCTGGTCCATCGCAGTGCTCGTCCCATCCAAGGCCTTCATGCTTCAAGTGTCCGACTACCTCTCCGCGGAGTCCGATGGCATGCCCAACCTTCGCCACGAGGTGGCGATGGACGCGGAATCCCCGGCGCTTGCGGCAAACGTCATCGCCACGCTAATGGAAGGAGGCCCTTCGGAGCTTCTGGCTGCGCGGCTACTCTCCGCCTTACATACCCACATCCGGGGCCGCAGTGGCACCAAACGCCCTGCGCAGGCGGAACTCGACATGGCCGACGCCATCGACCAATACTTGGTCTCCGGAAAGATCCGCGGCAAGAATCGCCAAGCGTTGATCAGCGAGTGCGCGCGCCTAGCAGCGCTTCGCCAGGACGTCGTATTCACCGGCCATCCTGAAGAAGACTGGTTGACTGCGCGGGGGCTTCTCGCGACGTCTGCCGTTGGCCAACTGTCGCGCGTTGCCGCTGATGCCAAGTATCTCCGCCTGCTTCACAAGGGCTCAAACCTGCGGGCGTCTTTGTCAGAGCTCTGGAGATCCCAAGGACAGTATGTCGGCGCTATCGAAGCTGTCCGGGGCGCTTTGCTGCAGGAGCATTTCACAGCAGCCGCCAAGGAATGGCGTGGAGTTCATCTCATGACCATTCACAAAGCAAAGGGTAAGGAGTTTGACGAGGTACTGATTTACGAAGGGCGATATGCTGGACGAATTGTGCCTGCGAATGCAGATACTTCTCGTCAAAGCCAAGCCCTTTTGGCACTGCGGGTCGCAGTCACAAGAGCTATGAAGAGAGCAACAATCCTGACGCCATCGGGAGACCGCAGCATTTTTTTGTAATCAGCTGGTAGCGAGTACTGTCCAAATCAGCACGGTCTTCGCATGTTTCTGAAAAAGCGGTCGTCCATCAGTCCGCATTCCTAGCTGACCGCTCAACGGCGCTCCGCCAAGGTATCGGCATCGCAACAGAAGAGCCGATGCCATGCCCGCAATCCCTGTATCCCGGCGTCTGGTCGGCGCTGGTCTCCTGGCCGCAGCGCTGGCCAGCGGCTGCGCGACCACCACCGCGCCGCTGGTGCTAGACGCCATAGAAGGCGTCTCCTCCGCTCCCGAACCCGAGGCACCCGAGTTCATTCCCGTCGTGCGCTATGGCCGCTACACGCTGGTCGAGCTGGCACCCACGGCGGCGCAGCGTGACTTGCTGTTGCAGACCATCGACGTGTCTATGCCCGAGGATGCCCGTGCCACGGTCGGCGACGGGCTGCGG
>JACDJA010000226.1_pt1 | contig 73554 bp, 69 predicted proteins | sample 7449241 | NCBI WGS metagenome assembly JACDJA01 (sample SAMN14253289, study PRJNA609438) | sludge metagenome | isolation source: initial anaerobic sludge | collected 2018-12-20 | reverse complement strand
TCATCATCTTTTTTAGCTGGAATAAATTTCTCTTTATCCATAAATATAGGAAATGGAATATGGTTTGAGTACTTTTTGATGATACTCTCTATGCGGTGAGTCTCTAAAAACCCAAGATCATCTTCATTTAGGTGCATAACTATAGCAGTTCCATGCCCATCCATAGTAGCCTCTTCTATCTCATACTCACCATCACCCGCACTTATCCACTTATAAGCTTGTGTCTCATTTGCTTTTTTGGTAGTAACTTCAACTCTATGAGCCACCATAAAACAAGCATAAAATCCAACTCCAAACTGCCCAATAAGTTGAGAATCTTTTTTCTGATCCCCACTTAAGTTCTCTATAAATGCCTTTGTACCTGATTTTGCGATAGTCCCTAGGTTATTTTGAAGATCTTCTTCATTCATACCTATACCACTATCTTTTATGGTTAGGGTTTTAGCCTCTTTGTCTATTATGATGTCTATGCGAGGGTTAAATGCTACACTCTTATAAGCCTCATCTCTTAGGGTTAGCATATTTAGCTTATCTAGTGCATCTGATGCGTTTGAGACTAGCTCTCTTAAAAAGATCTCTTTATTTGAGTATAAAGAGTGAATCATAAGGTTAAGTATCTGTTTTGCTTCTGTTTGAAACTGATGTTTTGCCATAAAAAAATCCTTTATTTGTAAAATTTTTGTGTGATTTTAACAAAAAAAGGTAATTTATGCAAGAAGTATCAACTAACTTGAGCTAATCTAACTCAAGTTAGTTTAGTCTAGTCTAAAATATTAACTACCCTAACTGAGATATGATAGTAGCTTGAACCTCATCTATAGACTTTGTCCCATCTACCTCTATATATTTTAGATTTGTCGAAGCTCTTGATTTGTAGTATGTTATAAGTGGAGCTGTTTGAGAGTGATAAACCTTTAGTCTATCTAAAACTACCTCCTCTTTATCATCATCTCTTTGAACCAAATCTTCACCGCTTATATCATCTTTTCCATCAACTTTTGGCGGATTGTAGAGTATATGGTAAGTCCTACCACTAGCAAGATGGGCTCTTCTTCCTGACATCCTTTTTACTATCTCATCATCACTCACATCTATCTCTACAACTGCATCAATGCTAACTCCAACACTAGCTAGTGCATCGGCTTGAGCTATAGTTCGTGGAAATCCATCTAGCAAGTAGCCATTTTTACAATCATCTTGAGCAATTCTCTCTTTTACTAAACCTATGATGATATCATCGCTTACAAGCTGCCCTGCATCCATCGCTGTTTTTGCTTTTATACCAAGTTCACTCCCTGCTTTTACCGCAGCTCTTAACATATCTCCTGTTGAGATTTGTGGTATATTGTATCTTGAAGTTAAAAATTGTGCTTGAGTCCCTTTTCCAGCACCAGGGGCTCCTAGAAGTATTAGTTTCATATCTTACCTTAAAATAATTTTTAAAATTATAGCTCTTTGGCTCTTTTGTATGCCTTAGATATAGCACCCATACAAGCAGATCTAACTCCGCCATCTTCTAATGCCGAGTATCCAGCAGCAGTTGTTCCACCAGCACTCATCACTCTATCTTTAAGTAGTGCGGGGTGATTTTGCTCAAGTAGTTTTGCAAATCCACTAAAAAGCCCCTCAGTTACCCTCATAGCATCTTCCCTTTTTAGCCCCTCTTTAACTGCACCATCGGCTAGTGCTTCAGCTATAAGTGCCAAGTAAGCTGGTCCACTCCCACCCAAAGCAGTTGCGATATCTAGCTCTTTTTGGCTCCCAAGCCACAAGGTTTTACCTATGGAGTCAAATATCTCTAAGGCTCTAGCTTTAAAGCTCTCATCTCCGCAAAGAGTGGTTATAGAAGCACCCACATCAGCAGCTAAGTTTGGCATAACCCTAACTATAGCTTGTGAGTTAAAATGCTCATCTAGCTTCTCTATAGTAGTTCCAGCTAAAACAGAGTATATAACCTTTGCTTTACCTTTTAGTTTTTTTGCAACCTCTTCTACATTGTATGGTTTTATGCACAAAACTATCTCTTTATCTGTTATATCAAAACCATCTAATAGCCCTTTAGAGACACCAAAACCTAGATTTTTCTCAAAAGCTTCTAGCTTAGCCATATCTCTACCTACAACCTCTATCGCCCTTTTGCTACCTAAACCTTTTGCGATACTTAGTGCCATATTTCCATTGCCTATAAAAGTTATCATAAATATTCCTCGATATAATTGCATTAGTATAACAAAAAAACAAAGAGTGTGGAAATGGAAAAATTTTTAAAAGATGCAAAAAGTGCTAGTAGAGTTTTGATGAATCTAAGTGGAACTAAAAAAAATGAAGTTCTAAGAGATATGGCAAACTCTATAAGATCAAACACCCTAAATATCATAGAAGCAAATGCTCTTGATATGAAATATGCCGATGAGATAGAACTATCATCTGCCCTTAAAGATAGGCTATTTCTAGATGAGTCTCGCATAGAGTCTATGGCGGTAGCGATTGAAGAGATAGCGGCACTAAAAGACCCAGTAGGTAGAGTGCTAGATGGATGGAGTACTGAAAATGGGCTAAATATCCAAAAAGTTACTATACCAATAGGAGTCATAGGGATCATCTACGAATCTCGCCCAAATGTTACAAGCGACACCGCTGCACTTTGTTTTAAAAGCTCAAATGTTTGCATACTAAAAGGTGGCAAAGAGGCTCAAAACTCAAATGAAGCAATAGCTATGGCTCTACAAGCGACTCTAAAAAAACATAACCTTCCAACCTCGCTCATCTCACTTTTACCAGATGCCACAAGAGAGGGTGTTGCTAAACTTATAAAGATGGACAAATATGTAGATCTTATCATACCAAGGGGTGGTGAGGCTCTAGTTAGATTTGTAAATAAAAACTCTAGTGTAGCGGTGGTTAAGCACGATAAAGGGCAGTGTCATACATATATAGATAAAGATGCAAAAGAGGCTGAAGCTATAAGCATAGCGATAAATGCCAAAACCCATAGAAGCGGGGTTTGTAATGCTATGGAGACACTTTTAGTAGATAGCTTGATCGCTAAAGATATCTTGCCAAAACTAAAAGCTGAGTTTGATAAACACAAAACTCTACTTAAAGGGTGTGAAAAAACAAGAGCTATTATAGATGTAAAAGAGGCGACTCATGAGGATTTTCATACAGAGTACCTTGCAAATATACTAAATATAAAAGTAGTAGATGGAGTAGATGGGGCGATAGAGCATATAGTTGAATTTGGCTCAGGTCACTCAGAGGCGATAATCACTCAAGATATAAGCACGGCTGAGAAGTTTTTAAACTCTATTGATGCGGCAGCCCTTTATGTAAATGCTTCAACAAGATTTACCGATGGTGGGGTTTTTGGCTTTGGAGCTGAGGTTGGCATAAGCACAAATAAACTCCATGCAAGAGGACCTATGGGGATAGAGGGGCTTACAACTTACAAGTTTAAGATATATGGAGATGGGCAGATAAGATAGCATTGATACATATCAAATACAATCAAACCCTACTAAACTATAATGCTAAGAGTTATTTTTTAAAAGGATAAGATTATGTCACATATTCCAGCAGATGCACAAAAAGTAGAAGTAGCGGGTGCTACGGTTGATTTTTTTAAACTTAGTAAAGATGGGCAAAGTACATACTACTTTGATAGCTCAAAGTGTGGACCACCAGAGCCTATGGTAAATGCGATGAGTGGACTTAAACTCATAAAAGGTACAAACGATAAACTAGTTATGATAAACCACAAACTCCCTGGTGGACTATTTTCTAAACTAGAAGATGACTTTAGCCACGAGAGTAGAACCCTAGATGATGGACTAGCTGAGGTTACTTTTACTAGCAATAACTCATCTACTAGCTCTAGCGATCTTGATGATATAAAACACTAACTATATGTTTTCAGTTTCGCAAGATTTTGCACCACCATTTAAACTAATACTCCCCTATTTTGTTGTTGGGAGTATATTTTATGTTATATCGATGGTGCTGTTTTTTTTCCTATCGGTCGATGGTTTAGCACTTCAAGATAATGCTCTTTTAGCTTTTACACATATATACCTACTTGGTTTTGTAATGATGATAATCTTTGGAGCGATGGCTCAACTAGTCCCTGTTGTGCTTGAAGTGGGACACTTTGCAGTTGAGCTTTTTTATGCTATTTGGCCACTACTTTTGGTTGGTTCTTTGCTTATGGCATTTGGTTTTTGGCTATATCCAACTCTTCTTCCATTTGGTGGAACTGTGGTTCTTGTATCGTTTAGTATTTTTATATTTGAGATATTTTTAACACTAAAAAAAGTAAAAGAGTTAAGCTTAGTTATGAGTAGTGTACTTATCTCAAATATCTTTTTACTTTTTGGTATAGCTTTTGGGATAGTTATGGCACTAGCCTATGCAGGGATGATTGAACTTGATATATCTAGATTTTTAAAAGCTCATGTATTTTCGGTAGTTGGTGGATATATATTTATAACTCTTATGGGTCTTTCGGTGGTACTTTTACCTATGTTTGGGCTTTCTCATGGATTTAGTCAAAAACCACTTAAACTCTCTATGAGCCTTATGAGCATATCGGTATCTCTGGTGGTGCTTAACTCATTTGTAAGTTTTACTCCACTTGAGTATGTCGCTTATGGGGTTGGTTTTACTTCACTTATAGTTTACTTTAACCTTGTCAAAACTATATTTAAAACAAGAGCTAGAAAAGAGATAGATATCTATGCAAAATCACTTATATTTGCCTATATATCGATGCTTATAGCTTTAGCTTTTGGGCTAATTTATCTATTTAGCTCTTATGAGCCACTAGTTTTAGCTATGTCATTTTTACTTTTTTTCTCACTTTTTGGCTTTACTATAACTGGTCATATGTACAAAATAGTGCCGTTTTTGGTCTGGTTCGATAGATTTTCACCACTTGTTGGAAAGCAAAAAGTACCTATGTTAGCCGATATGCTTCCAAAAAAAAGCTCAGAGGCTCAACTTGTTTTTGGTGTTGTTGGAGTTGTAGTTATAACCATGGCTATACTTCTTGGTAGCGATGCACTTCTTATGGCGGGAGCCTCATTTTTAGTGGTTAGTTCTATAGCATTTTTAAGAAGTGTTATATATATGATAAATTTTAAAGGAGTTTGATATGTACTCAAAAGAGGAGCTATTTTTAGCGATTTCGACTGTTATTGACCCTGAAGTTGGGTTTAACCTTGTAGCGATGGGGCTTATATATGATGCATCTTGTGATGATGATGGAAATGCTTATGTAAAGATGACACTATCAACAAAAGCTTGTCCAATGCACCAGATGATAGTTCAGTGGGTTAAAGATGCTGTAAAAAAAATGGCGGGTATAAAAGAGGTTGAGATAGACCTTGTTTGGGAACCTGCATGGAATATCTCTATGGCTGATGATGATGTTAAAGCAGCACTAAGCAGATAGGAGTTTTATAAGCCTAATCGCACCCATACCATCTGGGTAGTAACTAGCTATATCTTTAAACTTTTTATATCCGAAGTTGGTATATCTACGAAAAAGAGCCTTATTATCGGCTCTTATCTCAAGTATAACTGTTTTAAAATGGCTATCTTTAGCATACTCCTCTATAGCCCTAAAAAGCTCTTTTGCCACAATACTACTTTGATACTCTTTTAAAACTGCTAGAGAGTTAAACCATATATTTTGTCTGTTTATGATTACCCCTAAAGCATATCCAGCTATATTTTTACCATCTCGCCAAACATAGAGTATAGTACTTTTTTTACCCAAAAGTCTTTGAAACTCTTTTTGTGTAAGCCGTGGATAGATCGACTCATCAAACATAGCCTCTTCAAGCTCTACTAGCTCATCTATATCATCAAAAGTTGCTACACTTAACACACTAACTCACTTATAGTATATTTTGCTATCAAAGCACTAGGATGGTAGCTCATCTTTGCCCTTTTTAGGTTTTCAAACCCCATATCATCGCCTACATTTATATACTCGACCCCGTATGTATCTCTTAAAACTCTACAAAACTCTCTAAATATAAAAGCGGCACTACCAGCCAAATCGATATCACACTTCTCGATAATAACACTAGCGACACTACCATTTATCTTCTCACCAAAAGTAAAACCCCTTAGCTCATCTTCTACAAACAACCCTATCCCTATGACATCTAGTTTATGGTAGCTGTTTAAGAGTCTTTGTATCGCCCTTTGTTCATAAAACATCCCCTCTAAAAACCTATCATCATCTTTTGGTAGATTTTTTGCACGATCACTCACCCACTTACCATAAAGCTTTAGTATAGACTCTTTATGGATACCTAGATCTATCTTAGCTATGGAGTGTATCGGTGCCATTTTTTTAAATTTATTTATCTCATTTCGCTTTGTGTGGTAGTTGTTACCTTTTAGCTCTATGAGGTGTTCGCACCTATAAAGATAATCATCTGAACTTTTTAAAGCCTGATATCTATCTTTTTGTAAAAACTCTAAAAATTCCTCGTGGACATACTCTATCTTTGAGTAGCCTTGCTCAAAGTTATTCTCATCCATAACACTAAAACACTCTAAGATCGCTTTAGAAATACTCTCTTTTTCTCCTAGTGGTGGCAAGAGCATACTAAGCTGACCACCTTGCATTATAAAAAGACAAAAAGTATCATTTATGATTGCATAAAAGCCACTAGCAGAAGATAGCCAAAGATAATTGGCAACAAAAGTATAATCGCTAGTCTCTATCTTGATCTTAGTTAGATACTCATCCATAATTTTTTTTGTATTTATATCAAAATGATATAAATTATACCCCAGTATATGCAAAGTTGGCACACTAAACCTCAATTATTCTAAGGTCTGATCAATAGCCATATGATGGTATCTACAAAGACTGTTAGTAGTAAATTTTTCGCAATTATAAGTCTTAGATATTTAAAATATGTTAAAAAAAGATATAGCTTATTTTTTAACTATATCTTCAAAGAAAACAAACCTATTTTTACCACTATGTTTTGCCTCATACATGGCACTATCGCCATTTTCCAAAAGCTCTTTATAGCTTAGGTTTTTACTAAAAGCTATCCCTATAGAAGCAGTTACATAAGATGGAGTGTTATCATCTTCAAGATAAAAAGGTTTAGCGATACAATCTAGTATATTTTTAGCAACCAAACCTGCACCACTTTTATTTACCCCACTAGCTAAAACAACTACAAACTCATCTCCACCAAGTCTAGCTACTATATCGCTACCGCGAACTATCTTTTTTAGCCTAAGAGCCAACTCTTTTAAGAGTATATCTCCCGCTGCATGACCTAAAGTGTCATTTATGGGCTTAAACCCATCAAGATCGATATATAAAAGCGCTAACTCTTTGTTTTTACCTTTTAGTCTTGTTAGCATCTCTTCAACAAGCTCTTTTAGGTATTTTCTATTTGGCAAATCTGTTAGAGTATCGTGATTTGACTGGTGCAATATAAAGCTCTGTTTATATTTTTGAGCCGTGATATCTTCACCTACAGCAACAAAGTTTACGATATCTCCATACTCATCTAAGATAGGTGATATCTTCAAGCTTTGCCAATACTCATGCCCATTTTTAGCCTTACTTTGCCACTCACCGCACCACTCTTTTTTATCTCTTATGTGTTTCCACATATCTTTTACTTGCTCGTCTAAGTATTATCAGAGTTTAACACATCGACACTTTTGCCGACAAGCTCATCTAGAGTGTAGCCTGTTATCTCGCTAAATTTTGGATTTATATACTCTACAAGTCCATCTCTATCAGTGATAGTTATAGCAGCAGGTGAAAACTGAGTTGCATTTAAAAATTTTTGCAAATCTTTAGTTCTAACTTTTACTAAATCCTCAGCACTATTTTTAGAGATCTCTATATCTTTTATGTATCTTTTTGAACGGGTTATAAAGAAAAATGAGAAAGTTATAAGTGTAACCCAAGCTATAATATGCATAGCTATCATATAGACTTTTTGCTTTGATTCTAGATTTATTATATTAGACATATCAAAAGAGACACTAAGCCCACCTCTTATATCGCCCACTTTATAGTCTTGATCGGCATGACACTTTAAACAAGAGGCATCTACTTTTAGTGGTTTCATATATCTAAAATAGTTTTTATTATCAAAAAACTCTCTACTAAAAGCCTTGCCTTGCTCAAAAGCTAAAAGCTGCTTTTTCTCCCACTCATCTGCTTCATTGTTAGGATTTCTTAGTTTCAAGCTAGTTAGGTGCATATCTAGCTCATTTATCTCTTTAGCTAACTCCACAATCTCTCTTGTCATATAAGATGGGTTTATCATAGTTAGCTCAGTCCCATCAACCGATGTTAAATCTCTATCGCTTAACAAAAGATAAGGGTTTGGCTCGGTTTGTCCATCTAGCTTTACGTAAACACCGCCGTGTCTTGCATTCCAAAGCCTTGTCGTCTCTATGGTATTAAAGACAAACTCAGCTCTAGATAGTGCGGTATCTTCTATCTTACTGTTTATAAGATACAAACTCCACCACATAGAGGTACTAATTGCCACTGTCCAAAAAAAGAGCAGTTAAAAAATATATACTTTTACTATCACTCTCTATTCTAAATATCATACTGATACAACCCTATTTCTTCCATTTTCTTTTGCCTCATATAGTGCCTCATCTGCTTTTTTTACTATCTCATCTTGATTTTGTTTCTCTTGTATACTAGCTACACCTAAACTTATAGTCACTTTGTGTCCAAATTCAAAGTCAAACTCTTCGACTTTTTTTCTTATAGATTCAGCTAAATCTACCCCACCTTTAAGTGCGGTATTTGAAGCGACTATCAAAAACTCCTCACCACCCCATCTAGCAACTATATCTGTTTTACGAACACCCTCTTTTAGTATAGCTGATATCTTTTGTATAACCATATCTCCCACATCATGACCAAAGCCATCATTTATCTTTTTAAAGTGGTCTATATCTAGAAGTACTACACTAAAAGGTGTGCTATATCTTTTGTATCTATCTATCTCGCTCTCCATTTTAGCATGTATGTATCGGCGGTTATAAAGACCGCTTAGGGTATCTACCTCAGCTAGAGTTTTTAGTTTTCTTTGTTGTTTAAGTGCTAAGTATCCAAGTATTAAGATAATGATAAAAAGAGCTATAAACATAAAAATAATATTTTTTTGAGCATCGACAGTATCGCTTAAGCCCACAAGATTGCTTCTTTGCTCGTCTATTTTAATATTTAGCTCATCTAGTATCTTTTTTGTCTCTTTAAAGCTATCTTCATTTTGTTTTTGAAGCTCTACTAGCCTTGCTACCTCTTGCTCTTTTATATTTATGTCCACCTGAGCTGCCTCTAGGTTTTGTTTTTGGGACTCTATCTCAGCATAGATGGTTTGTAGTTCTGCTTTTTGCACCTCTAGTGAGTCTGTTTGCTCTTTTAAAACCCTCTCTTGCTCTGCTATCTTCCCTGTTTGAACAGATATATCTGCTACTTGCCTTTGTATGATAGCTTTTTGCTCCTCAACTTGTTTTAGCTTCTCGTTTAGCTCAAGGTTTTTGCGCTCTATCTCAAGAGAGAGTTTTTGTGCAAACTCTTTTTGTTCTTTTAGCTCATCTTGACTTGACTGGTAGAGTTTAGCGACATCTATCTCAGTTCCACCCAAAAGTATCATATCTGGTGAGACACTTAAGTCTTGATTTATGATATTTGCTTTATTTATCTCAAAAGTTATCTTCCCATCATCTTCAAAAAGGTTTATAAGAACTTTTTTCTTATCTTCATAGCTATCACTTATGATGAGTGTATTTGAGTTTTCATACTCATAAAATAGTTTTTCATACAACGAAATATCATCTATATATATCGCTTGATAGTCGTTTTTTTGGTTATTTTTATCAAAAAATACAACCTCGATATTTTTATCTTTTAACTTTTTTCTAGATGAGAGCATCTTAAACATATTTTTTAAAGTCTCATTTTGACTAACTACTAAAAGCTTATATCTAGCAAGAGCATCCTCATCGCTCCATGAGATATTTTTCATAAAACTATATGTATAAGCGACTTTTACCTGCTCCTCTTTTATCTCATTTGCGATTAAAGTGGTTAAAAATAGTGCTAAAACTAGTAGTATCTTCATATTTTTTCCTAAAAATTGTATCTATACATCAAGCTAACTCTCCTACCCTCTTGCGGGGAGAGGTACTTACTAGATGAGTTGTATCTAACACCCATATAGTGTTTGTCAAAAAGGTTATCTACCCTAAAAGATAGGCTTTGATATTTTGTTATATCATAAGTTGCAAAAAGGTTAAAAAGGATATATCCATTTACCTTATCTTCAAGATAATCTCCACCTTTCTCATAAGGAGCCGCTTTTATAGGGCTAAGCCATCTCATAGATGGGGTTATACTAAACTTGTTGTATCTAAAAGTACTACCCGCTTTTAACATATGTTTTGAGCTAAAGTAGGCATCAAACTTCTCATCTGCTTCTTTAACACTTCCATCTACAAAGCTATAACTAAGCCAATAATCAAAATCATACCCTGTAAAATAAGAGTGTCCTAAAAACGATATGTCGGCTCCATAGATATCGGCTGTTGCGACATTTGAAGCACCTTTAGCACTTAAAACTTTTATACCATTACCAAAAAAATCCTCTTTATTGCTAAGTGGGGCTTCTATGTTTATCATCCCATCTACCTTAGTGTAGTATGTGCTAAATGAGATAAGCTGGTTTGGGTTTAGTGTGTAGTCTAAGTTGTACTCAAATGTTTTACTCTTCTCTGGTTCTAGATTTTCATTTGCTACCCTAAAATCTTTAACTATAAGATTTCCACTACCATCATCACTAAGTGGAGTTCCATAAAGTTTATATTTATTATATGTCGATGGTGCCAAAAATGCCTGAGAGTAGATAAGCTTTTGGGTTATATTTTTACCCTTATGTATAAAAGCGACTCTAGGATTTAGTGAAGACTCATACTCAGAACTCTTGTCATACCTTAGTGCTAATGCTACATCAAAATGCTCACCCAAAGAGATCTGATCTTGAGCAAATATAGAAAAAATATCCCAAGTTAGTTTATATATAGGGACTTTTATATCAGGTAAAAGTGGGTCTGTTTTACCCAAGATAGGGTCTCTATCGCTAGATGATTTTAGATCATATGTCATAGGTGTAGAGTGGTAGTGCTCATAGCTTAAACCTAGAGTTAGGCTATGGTTTTGGATCGTTTTGTTTAGGATTTGCTCAAGCTCAACTCTATAAGATTTTGAGTACTTATGCCCCGCTTCGTTGTTTGTGTATTTGTTTCTAAAGTAGCTCTTATCTAGCAACTCTGTTGAGTCATAACTTAGTGTAGTTTGCGAGTTAACTCCCCAAAAAAGTGGTGCGGTGTACTTCATATAGGCATTTATAAGTTCGGTATCGAGATTTGCATTTTTATCTGCTATATTGTTTTTCTTTAGTGCATTATCTCCACTCATCGATATAAAAACCGACTCACTAGAGTAGCGGTAGTTTGCCCCTGCTTCAAAGCCACCATGAAGCACTCTTAACCCTGCTGATTTACTCTCTTGAGGCTTGAAGTTTCTATTTGAGCTATCTTGATACATATCGGGGTAGTATTTATAGAGGTTATAATCACCATCTTTATGGTAGTGTGCTTTATAGGAAAATATAGTATCTTTGTATTTTATAGCTTGATTTAGATGGATATACTTATACCCATACTCACCTACCCAAACACCTACTCCGCCCTCATCTTTGGTTGAGCTAACAAGGTTTATAACACCACTAACAGTATCAGAACCATAAATGGCACCAACAGCACCATAAAGCACCTCAACCCTCTCAACTCCCATAAGTGGGTATTGCATCGCAACACTAAGTATCTCACCATCACTCTGGTTTATCTCGATACCATCTTGCATAATTTTAAAGTAGTTGTTTCCCATGATACCGCGGATGGCGACTTGATTTATGATACCACTATCTGCATGGCGAAGGATTTGGAATGCGGGAAGGTCATTTAAGAGATCTTCTAAACTTCTATAGCCTCTGTTTCTTATCTGCTCTTTTGTAACTATAAGTATCCTAGCGGGAGATGAATCGAGTGATTGGAGTGATTTTGAAGCAGTATCTATCTTTATGCTTTTTAGTGAGCCTAAATCCATATCAAATATATCATCAAGCAAATCGAGTTCATCTGCTTGTAACATAAGTAAAAGCGACAAAAAAGCGACAATTTTTCTCAAACACACACCACAAATAAATCATTTAGATATATAATTATATATAAATTTACTTAAAACTAACTCACCACTAAACTCTTGTGGTTTTATATATAGCCTCTATGGTCCTTTTAAAGACTCTATCAAACTCTTTTAGCTTAAGTATAAACTCCAAACTTTTATGCTCAACCAAAGCTTTTTGAAGCTCTAATGATGCTTGATTTAACTCAGTCGCACCGATATTTGCCGATATGCCTGAGATATCTAAAAGTAGTGCTTGAGCTTTTTGCTTATTTGCATCTTTTAAAAAACCATATATCTGAGCTGGGGTCGCTATATACTTTAGTGTAAAATCTTTTAGTATAGTTTTATAAAAATCTCTATCACCGCCAACTGTTTCTAGCCCTCTAGATACATCTAGCTCCTCAAAACTCTCACTATCAAAACTAGACTCTTGGCTAGTTGAGATAAATGAGTAAAATATATCATAAAGAGCTTTTGGTTTTAGTGGCTTTTGAAGATACTCATCTACTCCCGCTTCAAACATCAAATCAACCTCACTCTGTATAAGTTCGCCACTTAGAGCAACTACAGGGAGATGATCATAGCTAGGGTTAGCCCTTATAGCTCTTGTTGTCTGCTCACCATTTAAGATAGGCATATTTGAGTCCATAAGCACTAAAGCATAGCTAGATTTTTCCAAAAGCTCTAATGCCTCTTTACCGTTACTAGCGATATCTATAGCGATACCTGAATCCTCAAGCAAGGCTAGTAAAACTTTTTGGTTTATCTCATCATCTTCTGCTAAGAGTATCTTAGTGCCACTAAACTCTTTAAATCTATCCTTATAGACTTTGTTAAGTGGAGAGGCTTCTCTTTTTTTTCGAGATGATTTTACTGCTACAAAAACCTCTTTGCTTATCTCTATGGGTGGTGTTTTTGGCTGAAGATGAGCAACCTTAAGATCACTCTTAAAAAATCTGTAGCTAATGAGTGCAACTATTACACTGAGTATTAGCATGAAAATTATAAGTTCTATATGCATATATGATAACCGTATTTTTTGGTATAATACCATAACATGAATGAAAAAATCCCACACATACCAGTTTTATATAAAGAAGTAAAAGAGAGTTTTGCTAAAGTAAAAAGTGGCACTATTATAGACTGCACATTAGGTTATGGCGGACACACAAGCCTACTTCTAAACTCAAACCCTAGCATAGATGTTATAGGGATAGACCAAGATATAGAGGCGATAGAGTTTAGTTCTAAAAGATTAGAGGAGTTTGGCTTAAGAGTTAAGATCAAAAAAGGTAGATACTCTAGTGTCATAAAAGAGCTCTTAGGTGAAGATACAAGAGGGATACTAGCCGATATAGGGGTATCCTCCTTGCAACTCGATAAGCAAGACAGGGGCTTTAGTTTTGGTAGCGATAGACTAGATATGCGGATGGATCAAGGCTCATCTTTTAGTGCATCAGATGTTATAAATAGCTACTCACAAAACGATCTTGAGAGGGTTTTAAAAGAGTATGGTGAGATAGGTAACTATAAAAATCTAGCAAATGAGATAGTAAAAAACCGACCATTTAGCTCAGTAGATGAGCTAGTAAAAAAACTAGATAAGTTTTTATATAAAGGTAAAAATATCCACCCAGCAACACTACTGCTTCAAGCTATCCGCATAGAGGTAAATAGTGAGCTGCAAGAGCTAGAGTCCCTGCTAGATACCATAGAAAATAGCAACTTAAAAGATTGCATAGTTGCTATAATATCGTTTCATTCACTTGAAGATAGGATAGTCAAAAACTACTTTGCTAGATGGGCAAAAGATTGTATCTGTCCAGATGATGCGATGAGATGTAGTTGTGGTAAAAACCACTCAAAAGGTAAGGTTTTAACAAAAAAACCTATAGTTGCACAAAAAGATGAGCTAACACAAAACAAAAGAAGCAGAAGTGCTAAGATGAGAGTTTTTCACATAAAATGAGAGAGAAAACAAACCTACTCGATGAGATAGATAGCATTGTAAATCCTAAAAAAGATCTAGATGTAAACTTTTTACTCTATGTAGTTTTTCTGATGCTTTTAGTACTATCTATGTTGTTTCCAAAGATCTATATATCACAACAGATCCACTTTACAAGTCGCGATATAGCAAAGCTAAAAGGTGAGTATGACACTCTAAAAGAGGAGAATCAAAATATAAAAACCTCTCTAGAGTCACTAAGGTACAAAAACCAAGTTTTAGATACTACTTTTTAGACCTACTTTTTGTTTATTTTGGTTGCCAACTAACCAGTAAGCGATACCAAGAGCAACTATAACACCACCTATAACTACAAGTTCACTACTTTTTTCAGTCGAGAGTGAGTAGATAAGCACTTTTCTTATAAGTGCCGCCATCGCAAGCATGATAAAAGCCCCTATCGCAAAACCTTTACCTTGAAGATGGTTTATCTCCTCGTGTATAAGCTCTATAGCCGCCCAAAGTACAAGTAAACTCCCTAAAACTGTAAGTATCCCTTTTTCTATACTTATGTCGCTATAAAAAAGTAGATATATATCGTAAACAAAAAGCCCTATAGCAAAAAATGCGACCAAAGCTAGAGAAGTTGCTAGAAAAAGATTTATATAGGCATTGAACCTTTTTAACCCCTGAAGTACAACTTTTTCAAAACTCGACATCGATAAAAACTTACCAAGCTCCTCTTCACGGTAAGAGCTAGTTAGCACATCAAGATTTATATCTATAATCTTCTCAGCCGCCTCTATCATCTGTGTGTACTCTATCTGATCGTGTACATTTTCATCTATTGTTTTTAGGACAAATCTCCTTACAAAAGTAAAAGCAGAGTTTACAAAGTGAGTCGGAAGCCCTATGCGGACATGGATTTCACCTATCTTGTAGAGATAAGAAAAATACTCATAGTTGTAGTTTGCACTAAAAAGATTTACAAACCACTCTTTTATCTTAGCTCTATGGTACTCGATGATTTGTGAGTTTTTCAAAAACTTAGCAGTTGTACCAAAACCCCAAATATACTCATAAAACTCCTCTATAAAGAGGTTTGACTGCTCCCTCATAAGTGGTTGTAGAGTCTTTAGTAGCTTCGCCTCTTCATCACTAAATCTATAGTGTTTTTTTATCGTTTCATACTGTTCCACTATTTGTGCCTTAAATGATTTTTTACATTATAAAACAGTGTAGCTTAATTAAATAAGTGTTAATATTTGAATTATTTTACTAAAGGATGAGAATGATAAGCTCCCTTAGAGGCATGAATGATATTTTAGGCAAAGAGTATAGGGCTTTTACATACTTTTTAGATGTAGCTACCGCCATCGCAAAAAAGTACTCTTTTGAGTATATACAAACTCCTATATTAGAAGAGACTGCTCTTTTTAAAAGGAGTGTTGGTGAGTCTAGTGACATTGTCGGCAAAGAGATGTATCAGTTTATAGATAAAGGGCAAAATGATGTCTGCATGAGACCTGAGGGTACTGCTGGAGTCGTTAGAGCTTTTGTACAAAAAAAGCTAGACCGTGCTGGGGGTGTACATAGATTTTACTACCATGGACCTATGTTTAGATATGAGAGACCTCAAAAAGGTAGGCTAAGGTCGTTTAATCAGTTTGGCATAGAGAGTTTTGGCGAAGATAGTGTCTATGAAGATGCGATGCTTATATCGATGGTAGATGAGATACTAAAAACTCTAGGCATAAGTTATATCTTAAAACTAAACTCTTTAGGCTGTAGTGAGTGTGTACCAAAATATAGAGCAAAACTAGTAGATTTTGTCACACCTCTAAAAGATGAGATATGTGAAGATTGTAAAAGAAGGCTTGAAGCTAACCCACTCAGAGTGCTTGATTGTAAAAATGAAAAGTGCCAAACCCTTTATAAAAATGCACCACTTATCACTGAAAATCTATGCAAAAGTTGTGATGATGACTTTGCTAAATTAAAAGATATACTAAACAAAAACAATATATCTTTTGAGCTAGATCCAAACCTTGTTCGTGGGCTTGATTATTACTCAAAAACCGCCTTTGAGTTTATAAGTGATGAGATAGGTTCACAAAGTGCCATAGCTGGTGGTGGAAGATACGATAAACTTGTTGAGTTTTTAGATGGCAAGGCTACACCTGCGGTTGGTTTTGCTATGGGGATTGAGAGATTGCTTGAGCTTATAAAGATGCCACAAGATAGCCGTGAGGGGTACTATATGGGGGCTATGGATGATGGGGTTATCGATACTCTTTTTAGCATAGCAACCAAAAAAAGAAAAACAGACAAGCTCTACTTAGAGTATAAAACCAAAAACCTAAAAAACCACCTAAAAGCAGCAGATAGAGTAGGTGCAAAATATTGTGCCATAATAGGTGAAAATGAGATAAAAAATGGTACTATTTGGGTTAAAAATCTTGTAGATAAAAGTGAAACAAATATAAAAGTGGAAGAGTTTTAAAACTAGGGAGTGCGATGGAAAATTATGGTATAGATGTTTGGTCAAACAACAACTTTATAGTAGATAGTGGGCAGATAAGACTAAACTATAAGTGTATGCCATCTCTTTTAGAGATAGTAGAAGAGATAAGAAGCGGTGATGTTAGAGGTCCCATACTCCTTAGGTTTCCACACCTTATAAAATCACAAATAAGGACACTATACTCACACTTTGATAGAGCAATAGAGCAAAATAACTACAATGGTGAGTTTAAAGCAGTTTTTCCACTAAAAGTAAATCAACTCCCAAATGCAGTAGATGCGATAGCTACTCAAGGCAAGGAGTTTAACTACGGTTTTGAAGCAGGTAGCAAGGCTGAGCTTATACTTGCTATGAGTAAAACTCCAAAAGATGCCTATATAACAGTAAATGGCTTCAAAGATAAAGAGATGATAACTCTAGGTTTTATAGCTGCTCAAAGTGGACACAATATCACTATGACTATAGAGGGTTTGGGTGAGCTTGAAACCATTATAGAGGTAGCAAATGAGTGCAAACTAAAAGTACCCCAAATTGGGCTAAGGGTAAGACTCCATAGTAGCGGGAGCGGCATCTGGGCAAAAAGTGGTGGTATGGATGCAAAGTTTGGTCTAACTTCAACAGAGATTATAGAGGCTATAGAGCTTCTTGAAGAGGAGAACCTGCTACAAAATCTAACAATGATACACTTTCATATAGGCTCTCAAATCTCCGATATAGCACCCCTAAAAAAAGCTCTAAGAGAAGCAGGAAATATCTATGCCGAACTTAAAAAAATGGGAGCCGATGGGCTAAATAATATAAACATAGGTGGTGGATTAGCGGTTGAGTACAATCAGCACTCCCATGTGAGCTCTAGAAACTACTCTATAGCTGAGTTTACAAGTAGTGTTGTTTTTTTGCTCGGTGAGATTATGAATGCTAAAAATGTCCCACACCCAAATATCTTTACCGAATCAGGGAGATTTATATCGGCTTCTCATGCCGTTTTGATAACCCCCGTGCTTGAGCTTTTTACCCATGATTATCAAGAGGTGCATCTTGAGTTTAAACAGGTAAATCCACCACTTATAGAGGAGCTTAGAGAGTTAAACAAACTCTTAAATAACAACAACTGTATGGAGTATCTTCACGATGCACTAGATCATATGGAGTCACTCCTTACACTCTTTGATCTAGGTTATATCGACCTTCAAGATAGATCAAATGCTGAGATATTAGTTCACAATATCATAAAAAGAGCCCTATATCTAAAATCGACAAATACAACCAAAGAGCTAGAGAGGCTTCAGGAGAAACTTCAAGAGAGATACCTTATAAATGCCTCTATATTTCAAAGTTTGCCAGATTATTGGGGATTGGGTCAGCATTTTCCAGTTATGCCACTCCACCATCTAAACACAACCCCGCTTCGTGCTGCTTCACTTTGGGATATCACTTGCGATAGCGATGGAGAGATAGGGTTTAATCCTAAAAAACCGCTATATCTTCACGATGTAAACCTTGATGAAGAGGAGTATTTTTTAGGTTTTTTTAATGTTGGAGCCTATCAAGAGACTTTAGGGATGGCTCACAACCTATTTACCCACCCTAGTGAGTACACCATAACCATAGATGAGCAAAACTACTACATAAGTAAAGCAAAAGAGTCTAAAAATCTCCTTGAGATACTAAGCTCTATAGGTTATGATTCGGCTAAGATAGAAAAACAACTAAAAGATGACCTACTTGGCTCAACATTTGTTTCAGATGAGCAAAAAAGTGATACACTTGCAAAACTTGAACTATTTTTATCACAAAATGGCTACTTAAGAACTACTATTTAGGAGAAAAAGTTGGGATTATTTGCGCAAATAAAAGAGGATTTTTTAAATGTTTATCGAAACGACCCTGCTATTAGCTCTGGGTTTGATTTTATATTTAACTACCCTGGAGTTTGGGCAATAGTATGGTACAGAATAGCAAACCGCATATACAATGCAGGGTTTGAGAGTATCGCTAGGATGATTATGGGGATATCAACCATACTGACAAATATAGACATCCACCCCGCAGCTACGATAGGTAGAAGAGTTTTTATAGACCATGGCATAGGTGTTGTGATAGGTCAAACCGCTATCATAGAAGATGATGTTGTAATATACCAAGGTGTCACTTTAGGCGGGGTTTCACTTATAAGTGGAAAAAGACATCCGACTATAAAAAAAGGTGCTGTTTTAGGGGCTGGTGCTAAGATACTAGGAAATATAACTATAGGTGAAAATGCCAAAATAGGGGCAAACTCAGTTGTAGTAAAACCTGTTCCAGATAACACAACCGCCGTTGGGATACCTGCTCATGTTATAGAAAAAGGTAGATGTAAAGACCCATTTATGCACAATATGCTGCCCGATATAAACAAAGAGATGTTTGAGTATCTACTAAAAAGGGTCGCTATTCTTGAACATATCCTTATAAAAGAGAATAGCGAACTGCTAGAACACGATCTTGAGCTTGAAAATATCTACGACTCTTTCATAAAAGCCATGAAAAGCTAGTAAAATTGAGTATAATTTTAAAATTTTAAAAAGTGCAAGGATTAAAATGCTAACTGACCGTGTAAATTCACTCTCAGAGTCTATCACAATTGCGATATCAACACTAGCTGCTGAGCTTAAAGCACAAGGGCGAGATATTATTAGTTTTTCAGCTGGTGAACCAGATTTTGACACCCCTGAAGTTATAAAAGATGAGGCTATAAAAGCTATAAAAGAGGGTTTTACAAAATACACTGCGGTTGATGGGATACCAACTATCAAACAAGCGATTATCGATAAACTAAAAAGGGACAACAACTTAGAGTATAAACCAAATCAAGTGATCATAAACAATGGTGCAAAACACTCGCTGTTTAACCTTTTTGCCGCAACGATACAAAAAGGAGATGAGGTTATCATACCTGCACCATACTGGGTAACCTACCCTGAACTAGTTACATACTTTGGTGGAAAAGTAGTTGAGATACAAACCGATGATAACTCTGCTTTTAAGATAACTCCAAAGCAGTTAAAAGAAGCTATAACTCCAAAAACAAAGATGATCATCTTAACAACTCCATCAAACCCAACAGGCTCTATCTACTCAAAAGATGAGCTAATTGAACTTGCTAAGGTTTTAGAGGGTACTAATATACTTGTAGCTAGTGATGAGATGTATGAAAAACTAACTTTTGATGGTACTTTTACATCTGTAGCTTCTATAAGTGAAGATATGTTTAAGCGAACTATCACCATAAATGGTCTAAGCAAATCGGTAGCTATGACAGGGTGGAGATTTGGTTATATGGCAGCTTATCGTACAGATATTATTCAAGCTACAAAAAAACTACAATCTCAAAGCACTTCAAACATAAACTCTATAACACAAAAAGCTGCTATCGCTGGACTTGATGGTAGAGCCGATAAAGAGATAGAGTCTATGAGAGTAGCATTTAAAGAGCGTCGTGATGAGGCGGTAAAACTTATAAATGCTATAGATGGACTAAGTGTCTATAAACCCGATGGGGCATTTTACCTTTTTATAAATATCAAAAAAGTTAGCAACGACTCTATGGAGTTTAGTAAAAAGCTACTTGAGGAAAAAGGTGTCGCTGTAGTCCCTGGAGTTGGATTTGGGAGTGAGGGGTATGTTAGATTTAGCTTCGCTACTGATATAGATAGCATAAGAGAGGGTATCGCTAGAATAGCAGAGTTTGTTAAGACTCTGTAAGCTTTAGTCATCCCAAGCTTGATTTGGAATCCAAAAAAGAGACCCTAAATCAAGTTCAGGGTGACAAACAACACTCATTGCTAACTTGATCTGGAATCTACTACTGCGAAACTATCTGCGTTCCAACACCAACAGATGTAAAAAGCTCAAGCAGTAGCGAATGCTCTACTCTACCATCAATGATATGAGCCTTTTTAACACCACCATCTATCGCCTCTAAACAAGCATCTACTTTTGGAACCATACCACCATGTATGGTTCCATCAGCTTTTAGCTCATCTATTTGCTCTTTTGTAAGCGAACTTAAAAGCTCTTTGTTTTTGTCTAAAACTCCTGTTGTATCTGTTAGAAAAATGATCTTATTTGCACCTATTGCCTTAGCTACAAAAGAGGCACACAAGTCGGCATTTATATTAAACCCAGGGTGACCTAGCTCATCTGAAGATGCTATAGGGGCGATAACTGGTATAAAGCCATCATCTAGCAGCTTAAGTATCACTTTTGATTTTACATCGGTTATAACACCTGTTAGCCCAAAGTTAGCAAAATCTTTTGCTTTTGCTTTGATAAAATGGGCATCCTTACCGCTAATGCCTATCGCTTTGGCTCCATATGAGTTTAAAAGTGAAGCTATCTCTTTGTTTATCTCTCCACTTAGTACCATCTCAACAACTCGCATAACCTCTTTTGTTGTGACCCTTTGACCATCTACAAATCTTGTCTCAAGGTTTAGTGCATCTACCATCTCATTTATAGCTTTTCCGCCACCATGAACCACAACAACTCTTATGCCAACTAGGTGCATAAGCACTATATCTTCAGCAAATTTCTCTTTTAGTTTTGGTGACTCTTGAGCCGCACCACCATACTTAACAACTACTATCTCTTTGTTAAACTCCCTTATAAAAGGTAGTGCATCAAGGAGTGTTTGAACTGTTTCAATCTTTTTTTGCATCTATATATTCCTCTACTGTTTTAAAAACTCTCTCATCTACCTCTAAATCCAAATCAAGCAGTGAGATTTTTATACCAAAATCTTTTAGCTTTACATAGTCTTTAAAAGTGACCAAAGCAGACTCTGAATTGTCCCTTTTTAGTATATCTACAACCTCATCTTTAGTAAAACTATGATGATCTTTAAAGTAGTTTTTACTCACAACTTGCGGTAAAAAATCATCAAGTCTTGAAGCTCTTGCTATGGCTGTTATGAGTGACATTTTATCACTTTTATCTAAAAGCTTTACTACCCTTTTAAAATCCCTACCCTCTTTTAAAACAACCGCTTTTTTTTGAGTCCAAAGTCTTTCGCGAAATGCTCCCGATGGTAAGCAGTTTTGGTTTTTTGTATCGACATCTATAAGTAGATCTAGCTTTTTGATATTATGTTTTGAGTAGGCATCATCAAGTAAAATTAGCTTAGCACCCATCTCTTTAGCTTTTTTTATCCCAACTACCCTATCTTCACTCACTATAACTATAGCATTTGGAACTTTTAGAGCATATATCATCGCCTCATCACCACTTTGCTCAACCTTGCAAAGTACCTCTTTAGCATCACTCACTACAACTAAACCCTTGCTTTTTCTACCATAACCGCGAAGTATGATAGCAACATCGCTATAGTTTTTGGCTAGAGCTGTTACAAGTGGAGTCTTTCCACTCCCACCAACACTAAGATTTCCAACACTAACTATATCTATGCCAAAATCTACCTCTTTGGTTAGTTTGTACCTTAAAAACATAACAAAGCAGTAGATATAACTTAGTGGTAAAAGTAAAAATGAGATAATCTTTTGGAGTAGATTTGGACTATAAAAATACCCCTCAACCCAAAAAACTATATCTCTCATCACACCCTAGTAGATGCAACTAACTTAACTTTTTTTATAACAAACTCAACCTCTTCATCGCTCATATAAGGATAGATCGGTAAAGACATAATCTTTTGAAAAATCTTTAGTGCATTTGGGAAGTTATTTATCTTAAGATTGTACTTGTTTTTATAGTACGATAAAAAGTGAAGTGGTATATAGTGAACTCCGACCTCAACACCCTCTTCATCTAGCTCTTTGGCAAATGAGTCTCTATTTTTATCTACTTTTATAATGTAGAGTGAGTATGGATGCTCATCGCTACTAGCAAAAGGGATAGTTATATGATCCACCCCATCAAGGGCTTCATTGTATCTTTTTGCTATAGCTTTTACTCTAGATATATTTTTATCAAGCTCTGATATATAAGCTCTAAAATAAGCAGCATCAAGCTCACCCATAGTGTACTCAAACCCTATATCTACCACATCATATATATAATTTAGTGAGTTTTTATCCTGTTTAAGACCATGAGAGTTTAAAAGCCTTGCTCTATCTATAAGCTCTTTGGAGTTGGTAACTAACATACCGCCATTACAGGCATTTTTCTTTAAGTGGTTTGAGAAGTTAAAACATACTATATCAGCTTCGAGTGAGCCTATCTTTTCTCCATTATATGTCGCTCCAAGAGCCTCAGATGCATCTTCGACTACTTTTATATCGTACTTTTTTGCCATACTATAGACTCGTGAGAGATCAACACACTGCCCCGCTATATGTGTTATAATAACACCTTTTAGCTTTTTAGCGATATTTTGCTCAAGATACTCCTCTAGCTTATCAAGATCGATATTAAAACTATCGATATCTACATCTATAAAGATAGGCTCAGCATCAAAATGTCTTACAACCTCTGGAACACTAGGGTGTGCATTTACCGAACAAACTACCTTATCGCCTCTTTTAAGATCAAGCGATAACATAGCAAGATGAAGCGCACCTGTACCACTTGAAGTCGCTAGTGCATACTCACTACCTATATATGAAGCAAACTCCTCTTCAAGCAACTCTACTTGATTTTCTGCCTCTTGATCTAGCACATCGCTAACTAAAGAGTAAGTCTCCTTAGTACTCTCATATCTATAAAAATCTACCCTCATAAAAACTCCTTTACCATACACTAACCCTACCCGCTACTTGTGCGACTTTGGGCATCTCTCTTTTAAAACTATTTTTAGCTACTCTAGCTTCTATCATAGCTATAAGCGATTTATCAAAACCTCTAGCTACAAGCTCATCTGAAGATATCTTCTCATCTATCATCAAGCTTAAAACCTCATCTATAGCACTATAACTAAAGCCAAGATCAGCCTCATCACTTTGTGACTCATACCAATCGGCCGAAGGTGGTTTATTTACTATAACATCTGGTACACCTAAGTACTTAGCCAACTCAAAAACCTCACTTTTATAGAAGTTTGCTATAGGGTTAATGGCCGATGCCATATCACCATATATGGTTCCATAACCTAACATCAACTCACTTTTGTTGCTAGTTCCTAGAACTACTGAGTTGTATTTTGCCGATAGATCATAAAGCATAACCATCCTAAGTCTTGAAGAGAAGTTGCCAACCCTTAGCCTATTGGTCTGCTCCTCTTGCTTCTCATAAAGCTTTAAGTACTCAGATATATCTTTTTTTTCACACACTAGATCAAACTTTTTACACAAAAGCATAGCATCATCTACTGAACTCTGCGATGAGTAGTGTGTTGGTAACATAATGGGGTGGAGATTATCTTTAAAAACTCTATGAGCTAGTAGTGCTACAACAGCAGAATCCAAGCCACCACTAAGCCCAACAACAACACCTTTTGCACCAGTTTTTTCTACACTAGTGTGTAAAAAATCCTCTAGATCTTTAACTATATTTTTTATGTTTTTCATCAAACACCTATTATATCAAATTTTGATACAATTTTAGAAAAATAAGGGTAGTTATGGATATTATCTACAAGCCGATGGGTGATTATGGAACCAATTGTTACATAGTGAGTACTAAGGGTATTGAGTTTATTATAGACCCCGGTGTTGGGGCTAGTGAATGGGTGGTAAAAAATGTTAAAAATCCAGTAGCGATACTAAACACACATGGTCATTTTGATCATGTTTGGAGTAACGATGAGCTACAAAAAAAACTAAATATTCCACTCTACACTCCAGTGGGCGATGTAGAGCTTTTAAGCTCAAGTAGTTGGATGCCAACTCTTCCGCCATCGACTCCAGATGTAGTAGTTATGCCAAATGAGATGTTTGATTTTGATGGAGTTAAGGTTACATTTCACCACTACCCTGGACATACTCCAGGTTGTAGTGCTATAGAGATTGACGGGGTGCTGTTTAGTGGTGATTTTATATTTCGTGGCTCTATTGGTAGGGTAGATTTCCCTCTATCATCTCCTAGTGATATGAAAGAGAGTCTAAAAAGATTTAAGCAGCTTCAAACAGATATGCCTATCTACCCAGGTCATGGTGAAAAAACCACTATAAAACAAGAACAAAAGTATGTAGATTATTGGCTAGAGAGACTCTAGCTACTACTTTATCTCTTTTACCATATTATCTAGTACAGCAAATAGCTCTTTAGATGCTTTTTCTGCATCGTGAAATGCTTCAACAATCTTGTTGGCATTTTTATTTGCACCATCTTCTATATATGAAGGTATAGTTTTTACCCTCTCATGAACCACTTTATGAATAGGGTCTATCTTTGCATAAGAGTTAGTTAGACCAAATACCTCTTTACCAGTTGAAGTGTACCATTTTCCAAAACGACAACTTGTATGGTCTGCAAACTTAAAGCTATGATCATCTTTAAACACTGCATCATAACCATTTAGCTTAAAGACTATATGGTCTAGTTTTGCTAGGTTTATAAACATCTCATTTGATACATCACGGTTGCTTATCTGGATAGATTTTGCACTTGAGACTAAAGACTCTAAAGCTGCTCTAAAAGTATCTAGTTTAGAGACACTAGAGACAACCTCATCGTTCATCTGCTCTGAAAACTCCTGCATTGATGAGCTATTTTGTTTTAGTAGATTTATATTTACTTCAACCTCTTGAGTCGCTTTTTGTGTTCGCTCAGCAAGTTTTCTAACCTCATCAGCAACAACTGCAAAACCTCTTCCATGCTCACCCGCTCTTGCTGCTTCTATGGCTGCATTTAGTGCTAGTAGGTTTGTTTGGTCCGATATATCTTTGATAAGTGAGATTACACTTGTTATCTCATTTACACTGTTGTTTAACTGATCGGTATTATCTTTGCTTAAAGAGGCTCTTTGAGCTATATTACTTAATGATTCGCTCATTTGTGATGTAGATACTTGCACCTCTGAGACTATCTCCTCTGTCTCGGCATTTCTTTTGTTTATACAGCTAAGTGACTCCATAGTATCGACTATGCCCTCTTGAACACCCTTAACACCGTGAAGAACACCATCATTTAAGAGTTCAGTTAGTGATAGTGTTAGGTTATTTGTCTCTAACATTCTAGCACTCTCTTTTGAAGACTCCTCTGCTTTATTTAGATTTACTCTAGCCTCTTCTAGTGTTTTTGAGACCGCACTTGTTAGCTCATCTATAGAGTTTTGGATAAAACCTATCTCATCTTGACCATCTTTTGTGATTTTTCTACCAAAATTTTTAGTTGAGATGATGTTATCTAGCTCTGTTTTTACAAGATTTACCCTTCTAGTCAAGCTAGATGAGACAAACATCATAAAAGAGACTATAACAACTATAAGCCCAAGACCCAAAAGAGCCTCCAAAAGTGCTGAGTTAAGAGCGCTATTTCTTAAGCTTTGAACATTTTGTACTATATCTTTTACTATCTCATCTTCTACATCTTTTAAAAAGTTGATCTTTTTAGTGATGGTGCTAAACCAGTAAACTCCATCGATCCCAAAGCCACCATTTGGACGATCAAGGGCGATTTGCCTCATCTTAGCAACCTCTTTTACCTCTGGTTTTTGTAGCACACCCTCATATAAAGAGTTTAGCTTAGCATTAGCAAAAAAGTTAAACTTTGACATATATATATCTTGAGCATTTAAAAGCCCGATAAATCTCTCATAAAACCCATTAGCAAAATTATCGGCACTAAAAGTAGAAGATAGCACAGCTCTCTCTAGCCCTGCTCTCTCTTTTGAGTATAAAAAGTTTACAAAGGCATTTATGTTGTTATTTACCTCTGCATTTTGACTCATCTTTGTTATCTCTTCGATTGAGTTTAAAAAATCACCATTTGTAGCGGTATAATAATCAACAGGCACACTAACAGCTACACTTAGTGAATCGACTTTTTCTCTTATATCTTTTAACTTAGATAGATTGTTGATAGCTTTATCTATCTTTTGTAAAAAATCACCACTATACTCTGAGCGGTCCAAACTCTTATAGTAACTATCTAGCTGAGCCATGCTTTGGTCGGTATCTTTTCTTATACCTCTAAGCTCATCTGCAAACTTTGCCCCCTTAGAGCTTATAAAACCAGCAGATGAGCCACGCTCTTTTTGTAGGTTATGGACAACTTCACTAACTTTTGTTGAGTAGACAACAGCATTTGATATAGTGTCTAGTTTTTTGATATCTTTAAATCCACTTATGACATAGAGTGTAGCCATAGCAAATATGCCCAAAACAGGCACAACTGAAAGCAAAAACATCTTAAACTTGATAGAATAGTTGTTAAACATTGTTAAAATCTCCCCTTTTGTAATCTAAATGACAATATTATAACTATGAAAAAATAAAAAAACCTTAAAAATGCCTATATTGTGGTAGTTTCGCTAACTTCTAGTCCAAAACCACTAAGCCCTATAAACTCCGCATCTTTTTGACTCGTTAAAAGGTTCATCTTCTCTACACCTAAGTGTTTTAACATCTGAGCACCGATACCGTACTCTTTTATGGCTAGATTATCTTTGTAGGCTGGTTTATTTATAAAAACAAGCACACCGCCATTTCTCTTTAGATACTCTATGCTATTTATAAGCTTGTCGTACTTTTTCTGATCTAAAAGTAGCTCCATATCGCTTATAACATTGTGTACTCGCACATTTGCTTTTGAGCTAACTTTATGAAACACTATAGCAACATGCTCTTTTTTATCGTGATCTGCAAATATATACTTTTTAGCTCTCATACCAAAAAACTCTACATCTTGCTCATCTTTTAGGGTTACTAGCTTCTCATTTGCTAATCTATACTCAACAAGATCAGATATAAAGATAGTTTTTAGATTGTGTTTTTCACCAAATATATCAAGATCATCTCGCCTTGCCATAGTTCCATCTTCTTTGATTATCTCACAAATAACCGCCGAACTACTAAGCCCCGCTAGATGACAAAGATCAACACTCCCCTCAGTGTGACCAGTTCTTACTAAAACCCCACCATCTTTTGCGATAAGTGGAAATATATGCCCTGGCCTAACCAAATCCTCTGGTTTACTTATGGGGTTTGCAAGTATCTTTATGGTGTCGTTTCGCTCAGATGCACTTATGCCTGTTGAAGCACTTGAAGCATCAACTGAGACTGTAAAAGCAGTCTCGTGGGCTGAAGTATTTGAGCTAACCATAGGGTTTAACTCAAGCTTAGTTGCGGTATCTTTACTTATTGCAACACATATAAGCCCTCTAGCATGAGTAGCCATAAAGTTTACATGCTCAGGTGTTGAAAATGTTGAAGCATAAACCAGATCCCCCTCATTTTCTCTATCTTCATCATCCATCATGATGACCATATTCCCTTTTCTTATCTCCTCTATCGCCTCTAAAACTCTTGTGGTTGCTTTCATTTTTACCCTTATATCTACACTTTTAGAAAAATTATATACTAAAAACCCTTAAGTCCTTGACAAAGGGTATAAATTCTAGTAGAATTGCGACTCCAAAACATAGTAGAGACTAAGTTTTGCTCACACCGCGGAATAGAGCAGTTCGGTAGCTCGTCGGGCTCATAACCCGAAGGTCGTTGGTTCAAATCCAACTTCCGCAACCAAATCACAAAATACTTCTAATATTAAAACTCAAAAACTTCTATATATATCTGCATCTTTAGCTCTGGAAAAGCCTCTTGTATAAGAATCTTTAGCGACTGTATATCTTGTTTTATCTCATAACCCTCAACTTCATCCTCAACATCCATAGATATCACAAGTAAAACCTCATTTGAGCCTATAAACATACTTCTTATGGAGTTTGTATGTACTAGTGTGTGTGACTCATCTTTGAGTAGCTTTTTGATCCGTCTTATACTTTTTCTATCAAGAGACTCGCCAACTATTAGCTTTTTAAGCTCAATAAAAAGTATAGATGAGAGTATAAGAAGCAAGATACCTATAAAAACTGCTGCAATACCATCAAAGATAGGGTGAACATATTGTGAAAGTGCTAGTCCAATTCCTAATATAACCAAACCAAGTATAGCTCCAGTATCCTCAACCAAAACAACTAGTATATGGCTAGATGAGCTATCTTTTATGGTTTTAAACATACCCCTTAGGTTTGACTTGCTCTCTTTTAGAGCTACCTTAAGAGCTGCACCCTCTAAAAGCATAGAGAAGATGATTATCCCAACTATCAGCCATGGATGGGAGATCGGCTCTGGATTTAAGATCTTTTGGAAGCCATGATATATGGAAAATAATCCCCCCATCAAAAAAAGGACAACCGCAACCACAAACGACCAAAAGAAGTTTGCCTTGCCTTGACCAAAAGCATACCCTTCGGTTTTACCTTGCCTTGCTTGATGTTCGCCTATTAGAACTAAGACTTGATTACCACAATCAGCCAAACTATGTATTGCTTCTGCAAACATAGAAGCACTACCTGTAAACATAGCTGAAATACCTTTGGCTATGGCTATAGAGCCGTTTGCAAATAGAGCAGCTTTTACACTTTTTGACATTTTGATTCCAAAAATAATATAAACACAGATGAATAACGTGGGGGTTTTACACTTTGTGTAAAGAGTAAGCTAAAATTATGGGGGTCCATTTCTCTCTTTTTAAGTTAAATTTTAAAAACTTAGAAATTTTATCTACTAATGATTTAAATATAACTTATAAAAAAATAGTGAAAATTAAGTTTTCATTAATAGTTCTATATGTATAATTCCACTCACCTAAAAGGTATTGGGGTATAGCCAAGCGGTAAGGCAACTGGTTTTGGTCCAGTCATTCAGGGGTTCGAATCCCTTTACCCCATCCACAATTTTACAAATCTTCACTTTTTATAAATCTGATACCCAAACCCTTTTATATTTTTGATAAAATCTTTTGAAGTTTTTAAGCGAAATCGTCTTACAAATGTCCTAAGCCTCTCATCACTTACACTATCGCCCCATAGGGTAGATTTTATAACCTCATCTTCTACTACATCGCTCTTTAGTAGCAAAAGCAAAAAACTCTCCTCATTTTTACTTAGTGGGATAAACTTATCATCTTTATATAGCGATTTTGTAGTTTTGTTAAATGAAAACCCACCGCTAAGCTCAACTATTTTCGATTCAAATCGCGGTGAGAGTGTATATAGATAACTCAAAAGCTCATCAGGATCAAGTGGCTTTATAAAGTACTTTGTTATCCCTATATCTATAGCACTCATAAGCTTATCTCTATCGCTAAAAGCACTTATAATGATGATAGGGATTTTAACATCTTCATCTCTTATAAATTTTGCCATCTCAAGTCCGCTAAGTTTTGGCATAGATATATCGCTGATGATGATATCTGGTTTTATCTTTTTATAGACCTCAAGCCCCTCTTCTCCATCATTTGCGGTTAAAAAACTAAAAAAATTATCGCCAATAGCACTTTTTAGCCCACTAGCTAAGCTCTGCTCATCCTCTACATATAAAACTTTTAGCTCTTTTAGTATCCGCTTTTTCATAATCTTCCTAGCGGAATTTTGATGCTTAGCGTAGTGTTTATACCACTTGAGTCTATATCTATAGTTCCACCTAAACCTTTTTCACAAATCATCTTTGACATAAAAAGCCCAAGTCCTGTTCCACGGCTTTTGTGTTTAGTACTAAAGTATGGCTCAAACATATTTTGCATCTGCTCTTTTGCGATGCCACCTGCATTATCGACCACCTCAACATGAGCAAACTCTTTTGATTTGGCGGTATTTATAACTATCTCTTTTACTAAAACTCCCCTACTTAAAAAGGCATCTTTTGCATTGTTTAGTATATTTAACACAACCTGAGTTAGCTCATTTTTTGAGCCTAAAACCTCCATATCGACTAGCTCTGTTTTTATAATGATATCTTCGTGTTGAAAAAACGATAGAGCATCATTTATAGCATCTTTTACATTGAAAAAACTCTTAGTTTTATCTGGCTTAAAAAAGTTAGAAAAATCCTCTATGGTTTGAGACATACTTTTTATATTTGCCTTACTCTGCTCATAAAACCTCTCTGCCTCTTTATGCTCATCTTTTAAAAAACTCTTTTTAAGATTAAAAAGCGACAAACTAAGCTCCATCAAAGGTTGTCTCCACTGATGAGCGATATTTGCAAGCATCTGCCCTAAACTTGCATGTCTTGCTTGCCAAAACATAACTACTTGCTTTTTTTCGTTCTCCTCTACCTCTTTAGCTACTCTTGCTTCTAGGTTTTTGTTTAGCTCTCTTAGCTCTTTAGTCTGCTCTTTGACCCTTTTTTCTAATGTTTTGTTTAACTCCTCTAGTCTCTCTTGAAGCATAAACTCTCTTGTTACATCGTAGCGAAGTGCTACAAATTCGGCAATATCACCTTTGGTATCTAGTATCGGGATGATAGTCGTATTTACATAAAAAGTCTCTCCATCTTTGGTTAGATTTTTTGTGGTGGTTTTGTAGATTTTTTTGGCAAGTATATTTTGCCAAAGTTTAGTGAAGCTCTCTTTTGCGACATCTGGATGGCGGATAATGTTGTGATTTTTACCTATAAGTTCATCTTTTTGGTATCCACTTATGGCACAAAACTCATCATTTACAAAAGTTATAGTACCGTTTATATCGGTTTTTGATATGATATTTGTCGATTCTATAGCCTTTATATACTGCTCATACACTACTTTAACTCACTCCAATTTCTACCTATATTTAGCGATGCTTTTAGCGGAATATGAAGTTTGATGATATCTTCCATAGTTTTTTTAAAAAGCTCACCTATCTCACTAGCTCTTTGCTCATCTGCTTCAAATATCAGCTCATCGTGGATTTGAAGGAGCATCTTAACTGGGAGATTTTGCTCTTTTATCATTTTGTCTATCTTATTCATAGCTAGTTTTATGATATCACTCGCACTCCCTTGAAATACACTATTTACCGCCTCTCTCTCATACGAAGCTTTTAGCATCGGTGTAGCTTTTTCATAGTTAAAATACCTCTTTCTACCTAAAAGTGTTTGGGTAAAACCCTTTAGTTTAGAATCCTCAATAATGCTCTTAAAACAGCTATCAACAGTACTAAAAGCACTAAAATATCGCTCTATAATCTCTTTTGCCTCTTTTGTACTAATCCCTAAAGTTTGAGCTAAGCGGTTTTGCCCCATCCCATACAAAAGTCCAAAGTTTACAGTTTTTGCTATATCTCTTTTGCCCTTAGCATCCCCCTCGCCAAAAAGCATAATCGCAGTTTGAAGGTGGATATCTTTATCATCATTAAAGGCATTAACCAAAACACTATCTTGTGAAAAATGGGCAAGTAGCCTTAACTCTATTTGAGAATAATCTATCCCGATAAGTAGCTTAGACTCATCTGCTATAAAAGCCTCTCTTATCTTTAAACCTAGCGGTGTTCTTGTTGGGATATTTTGTAAATTTGGATTTTTACTACTAAGTCTGCCTGTTGAAGTTCCACTTTGAGAAAAAGATGTGTGTACTCGACTAAGCTCATTTGCACTAGCTAGAGCGATGAGCGGTTCTATATAGGTGGAGTTTAGTTTTTGAAGTTCGCGATACTCTAAAAGTGGTTCGATAATCTCATGGCTACCCTTAAGAGCATTTAAAACATTCTCATCAGTAGAGTAGCCTGTTTTTGTCTTTTTTTTGGCTGGTAGGGCTAACTCCTCAAAAAGTATAAGCCCTAGTTGTTTTGGTGAGTTGATATTAAACTCGCTACTAGCAAGTGTGTGTATCTGTTTTGTTAGCTTTGCTATATCATCTTTCACACCATCACCAAAGGTTTTTAAAAAACTAGTATCTACCTTTATACCCTCTCTCTCCATCGATAAAAGTGTCTTTATAAATGGCACTTCAACACTAAAATACTCCTTATCTAAAGTGCTATCTTTAAGCTCAGGCAAAAGTTTATGGTAGAGTTTTAGTGTTATAAAAGCATCTTCACTTGCATACTTTGTGGCATCTTCTATATCTACATTTGCAAAAGTTTCACCTTTTTTTACTACATCCTCATAAGGTAGCATTGTGTAGTTAAAAAACTTATAACTAAGTTTATCTAATGAGAGTGAGTCGTTATCTAACATCCATGCCATTATGAGTGTATCGGCAAAAATCTCTACATCTTGGTCTAAAAACTTTGTTATAAAGTGAAGATCAAACTTGATGTTATGTCCAACTATGGAGTGTTTAAATATCTCTTTTAAAACCTCTTTAGCATCATCTAACCCTAACTGCTCGCCAACCCCTAAGTAGTTATGAGATAGTGGAACATAGTAACTAGTTTTATCATCAAAACAAAAACTAAATCCAACCAAAGTATCGCTCATATAATCAAGCCCTGTTGTTTCGGTATCAAAAGCTATAAGAGTATCTTCTTTAAGTGAGCTAAGTAGGGTGATTAGCTCATCTTTATCGGTTATGGTTTTTGAGCAAAATATATCTTTTTGCCTATTTGCTATAAACTCTTTTTTAGCACTAAGTTGCCTTAGTATCGCATTTTGCTCATACTTTACTAGCTCATCATATATGTTTAAAAACGGCTCATCTATGTCCATTTTAAACTCTTCAAAATCAAACTCACTAAAGAGATCGGTTTTTAAGCTAACTAGCTCTTTTGATATATATGCCTCATCTTTATGCTCTTTTAGTTTTGTCTGCATAGATGCTGGTTTTATCTGCTCTATATTTTCATAGATACCATCTAAGCTCTCATACTCACTTAAAAGTTTAGCCGCTCCAACTTTACCTATCCCCTTTACACCAGGGACATTATCGGCACTATCTCCTACTATTGATTGGTAGTCTATAAACTGCTTTGGAGTTACACCATACTTAGCAAAACATAGCTCCTCATCCATCACTTTTTTTGTTATAGCATCGACTAAAACTACCTTACCATCATCTATGAGTTGATGTAAATCTTTATCGTGCGAAACTATACGGACATTTAGCCCCTCTTTTTTAGCCCAAGTGACTACTGAAGCTATGATATCATCTGCCTCATAGCCCTCTAAACCTATAGCTTTATAACCCATCTTCTCTATCCACTCTATAGCGATAGGTAGCTGCATAGTTAGCTCATCTGGCGGAGATTGTCTATTTGCTTTATACTCCTCATATATGCCATTTCTTAAGTTTTCACCCTTTGAGTCTATGGCAAAAAGTATATAATCACTATCGTGATCTTTTTGCAGGGATGCTATAAAGTTGTTAAACCCTGTTAGAAGCCCTGTTGGGAAGCCATCTTTTGTTTTAAGATACTGTGGAAGTGCATAAAAACTGCGGAAAAAAAATCCAAATGTATCAATAATAGTTATAGTTTTACTCATAAAAATCCTTTAATGGCACTCATTTAGTGTTCTAGTCTCATCTACTATAAAACCATAGCCGTTATAGAGTGTAAATATACCGTAAATAAGTATCGCGATACTAGATAAAATCATCATAGTTTTTCTAACTTTTGTAGCCTTTGCTAAACTACTTAAAAACCCCATAGCAAACATAGCAGGTATTGTGGCGACTCCAAAAACAAACATCACCAAAGCCCCATCTACACTTGAACCACTACTAGCAGCAGTTATAGCAAAAAAGTAAACAAAACCGCATGGAAGCAAACCATTTAACATACCAAGTGTAAAGAAGCTACTAGGTGATTTTGAGTTTAGTATCGCTCTAAAACTATCTTTATACCATTTAGTTGAGCTAAAACTATGCTCTATGGTTGTTAAAAAGTTAAAAACTCCCATAAGTGAAAGGGCCGCTAAAACCATAACAACACCCGCCACTATAAGTAAAACTCCATTTGCTATATGGTTAAATGTAGCAACACCGCCTATAAAACCAAACACCCCACCAAGCAAGGTGTATGTAAAAACCCTACCAAAAGAGTATAGTAGGTGCGAAATAGCTTTTGAGTAGATAGGTCTTGTGGGGTCTATCTTTGTAGCACTGTATGCTAAAACTATCCCGCCACACATACCTATGCAGTGACCAAATGAGCCTAAAAAAGCTATAGTAGCAATTGAGCTAAAACTAATTATTTCCATGATATTTTTGCTTTTTGATTATGGGATTTTGCAAAGTTTCACCCCTTAATACCCTTAGGCTCATCTCTTTAAAGTCTATAAAATTATCTTTTTTATCTCTATATGCACCAAAACCATACTCCATAGGAGTTAATTCATCATCACTATAAAAAGCAACTCTACCATCTATCCACTCATGGGTATCTCTACTCATAACCCATATAGTTGCAGTTGTTTTAAACTCTTTTGTATCTAGCCACTTTACCATACCACCATGATCGTGAAAAAACCAAGCTTTATTATCGCTTATAACTTGTGAAGCATACTCAAGCGAATCTATAACCATACCGCAATCGCTATCTTGATAGACTCCTAGCTCCATAGTTATGGGGTTTGAGCCATCTGTTACTTTTGTGGTTACTATCTTTGTTGAGCTTAAAGATAGCGACAAAAATAAAACAACTATAATTATGGCTATAGCAATAACTAACTTCATCTATCTACTCCAAAAATATAGGTCATATTTTACCACACCTTAGCCATAGGATGACAAGCTTCAAGGGTATCTTTTAGCTCTTGCTTTTGCACATGTGTATATATCTGTGTTGTGAGTAAAGATGAGTGACCTAAAAGCTCTTGCACAACTCTAAGATCAGCCCCGCCACTAACAAGCGAAGTGGCATATGAGTGCCTTAGTATATGTGGCGAAACCCCTAAATACTTTTGAGTTATCTTAAAAGCAGATACTCTACTAAGTTTTTTACCTTGATAGTTTAACCACACAAGTTCACTCTTAAACTCCCTTGCACTCATATACTCTTTTATAGCCTCTATAGCGACACTAGCAACAGGAACTAGCCTCTCTTTTTGCCCCTTAGCATCGCGAACTCTAAGCCAACCATCTTCTATATCATCAGCTCTTAGAGCCAAACACTCACTTATGCGAGTTCCACTTGCATATAAAAAAAGTATAAGTGCATAGTCTCTAAGCCCTATAGTGGTAGCTTTATCTATACCATTAAGAGCCAAATCTATCTGCTCATATGTTAAAAATCTAGGTAGAAGTTTTGGGATTTTTGAGAGTTTTAGCTTCTGCTTTTGCTCTATAAACTCCTCTTTATAACAATAATCAAAAAAAGCATTTATACTTGATAGTTTACGGTTTAGTGTTCGGCGGTTTTTGTATTTACTTAGAAGTGAAAAAAGAGTCGTAGTATCTAGTAAAATAAGGGGTTTTTGAAGCTCATCTTCTAAAGCCACAAGATCACCCCTATAAGCCTCTACACTCTTTTTACTAAGTGCTTTTATAACACTTATGTACTCTATAAAGGCTTCAAGTTCACTACTCAACGCTAATTAGCTCATCACCTATGTAGAAGTTTTTATCGTATATATAAGTTGAGCTATCCTCATCTATATCTGCCTTATAGACCTTAAAATGCTCTAGATCTTTATCTAGTGCTATAAGGTAGCCGTTTCTCTCAGCGGCATAGATTTTATCGCCACTTGCTATAAGACCTAGTATGTGAGCAAATGCAAACTTTTTAGATGATAACTCATTTAGGCTACTATCTAGTTTTTTAACCTCTCCTTGCTTTGTTGCAACATATAAAAAACTACCATCTCTTATAACACTTCTAATATCATAAGTAGCCCTTTTTTCATCTTGTGATAAAGAGAGTATCTTATTTTGGGTTGCTACAACCATTTTCCCCTCAAGTAGCTCAAAAAAGAGTACATTTGAGAAGTATTTCTCAGCATCGATTATAACTGTTCTTAGTTTTTGTTTAGTTTGTAGGTTTATGATAACAACCTTGCCATCAAGTGTTGGAAATAAAACTAAACCATCTCTAAAAAGTGGCGGAACTATCTTAGAATTTACTACTATAGCACTATCACCCTGTTCTTTTAGGTATAGAGTTTTATCATCTAGCTTATAAACAGCCATCTCATTATTTGCAAATAAAACTGCTAAAAACTCACCATCAACAGAGGCACTAGCTACAGTTTTTTTAAGAGAAAAAACTATCTCTTTTTCACTCTTTATATCTACTAGCCTAAGTTCTCCATTAACCTTAGCTAGTATCACAAAATCGCCACTTGAGCCTACTAGATGCTCATCTTTATGTGGTTTTATAGTAGTTTTTAGTGAACCAACTTGCACAAATCCATCTTTAAGAAGTGCAGCTGTTGTAGTTGAGACCACCATCTCTTTTGCACTTTTTGAACTCTTCCAGCTACCCTCAACCTCTTCTGGCTTATAGTACTCTCTAGATGAGCAACCGCTAAAAAAACCTATAGCAAGGGCTATAAATAGTAGTGATATCTTCAAGTTATTTTACTCCATAGTGCAAAAGTGCATCTGCCATAGATTTTAAAGATGAATCGCTAGATATACCCTGTAAAATCTTATGTGCTTCATCTTTTTTGCTCTCTTTTAAAAGCTCTACCGCTAAGCTTAGTTCGGCTAACTCTTTATATATTGCACCACTATTTTGCATATAGTTTTTTAGCTCATCACTAGAAGTTGCACTCTCATACTTTGCCATATCGGCAATGATAGGTTGTTTTGAGTTTTTTATGCTATTTAGGGCACTTTTATCGTTAGTATCTATCGCATCTTTATACTTAAATAGCTCATACAAATTGCCACTTGCACTCTTTAACTCACTTAGTGCATTTTGGTTATTACGATCTTCAAGTAGGGCTAAAAGTGCTTTATTTGCGGTATCTTTTTTGCTTTTTGCATTGATATCATAAGCTACATTTGCTATAGCGACAACAACTACTAAAGCGACAACTGCTATTATGCTATTTTTATATTTTTTAACAAATCTCTCTGTAACAACAGCTTTTTCAAAAAACTGCTCCTCAGCACTCAGTCGCTCTTTAACCATCTCAATATTTTGCTTTAAACTCAACACCAACCTCTTTTGTTATAATCATTTAGTAACTAAAATCTTACCTTATATTTTGTTAAACTTTTATCAAAATAAGATACAATATAACCTTACTTAATTTAAAAGGATATTTATGCAGATAGATAATGAGCTTTTAGCGAAGCTAGAAAAACTCTCTTTACTTAAAATCTCAGAGGATAAAAGAGAAGAGGTTAAAGAGCAACTTAGCCAACTACTAAACTATGTCGATAACCTTAGCGAACTAGACACTAGCGGTGCTGATGGAGTTTTTGCCATGAGTGATAACTCAACATACACTAGAGAAGATGAGCCAAATTGCATTAAAGATATAAATGAGTCTATACTAGCAAATGCTCCACAAAGTAGCGATAACTTTTTTATCGTACCTAAGATTATAGAGTAGATGGGGTAGTAAAATGAGCGAAGAATCACAAACAATAGATATTAAAAAACTACTAAAAAGTGTTTTACACTTCAACTCATCTGACTTACACTTAGTCCCAGGTAGCGAACCGCAAATCAGAATAGACAAGGCTCTAAAACCCCTAAATCTGCCTGTTTTAAAGAGCGATGAGATAGAGCAGATGGCATATGCGCTTATAGAAGATAAGCAGAGAAAAATCTTTGAAGAGGATGATGAGCTTGACTTTTCGTTTGAGTTAGATGGTGTTGGGAGATTTAGAGCAAACTACTATAAAACCATAGATGGGGTAGCTTGTGCTTTTCGTATGATACCGCTTGAAGTGCCTACACTTGAGAAGTTTAACAACAACCCCGTCTTTAAAGAGTTAGTCAAAAGAGAAAAAGGGCTTATACTAGTTACTGGACCAACAGGTAGTGGTAAATCAACCACTCTAGCCTCTATGCTTCATGAGATAAATCTCCACCAGCATAAACACATCATCACCATAGAAGACCCTGTGGAGTTTGTCCACACAAACATAAAATCACTTTTTTCTCAAAGAGAGGTAGGGGCTAATACTAGAAGTTTTGCAACTGCTTTAAAGTTCTCACTAAGACAAGATCCAGATGTTATACTAATAGGTGAGATGAGAGACAAAGAGACTATATCTGCTGCTATAACTGCTGCTGAGACTGGACATATAGTTTTTGCAACCCTTCACACAAACTCAGCACCATCAACTATAAACCGTATTATAGATGTTTTTGATGCAGGTGAACAGCCACAAATAAGAGCTCAACTAGCTTCAACTCTAGTATCTGTTATATCACAATCTCTTATGCCTAGAGTTGGTGGTGGTGTTGTTGCTACACAAGAGGTTCTTATAACAAACCCAGCTATACAAAACCTTATAAGAGAAGATAAAGTTCACCAGATCTACTCACAGATGCAACTAAACCAAAATGAGACCAAAATGACAACTCAAACAGATCAGTTGTTAAAACTTCTACAATCTAGATCTATCACAAAAGAGACCGCTTTAGCAAACTCAAATAGACCTGAAGAGTTTATGAAGATACTAGAAAATCTCCAGTAGCCTTTTTTTAAGGGCTTACAAACCTTATCATCTTAAACCTCTCGCCTAAAAAGTTTGGCATTAAAAGTATCTTTACTTTTTGAAGCTCTTGATTGTAGATATCTTCACCCGCTTTATCTTTTAGTACCTCTAAAAGCTCAAGTATCCCAAAATCAACAAGTGCCACCATCTGTGCTTTTAGCTCAACAAACTTAGCTCCTGCATCAACAAAAGCATCTTTTACATGAGCAAATGTTACATCATAAGTTATATCGCTTTTTGCAAAAACTGCCTTTTTATCTAGGCTTTGTTCAAAAAATGGCTCTACACTATGTTTAGTATAGACTCTAAGTGAAAAATCTGGCCTTGCCATCATCTCACCATAATCAAAACTTATAAATTCAAACTTTTTAGCACACTTTAGCATAGATAGGGCAAACTCCTCATAGCCAACTGCTATCTCACCTCTATCTTTATGGTACTTTTGCGCCTTTGCTTCTATAAGCTCATCTTCTATGTCAAATACAATCTCGTGATCTTTAACTCTAGCGATTTTACCTTTATAGTAAAGCTCACAAGCAAATGCATCAAATATCTCATTTGCCACAAAAAAAGCCTCATCACACCTAAGCTCATCTAAAGAACTATATTGCTCAAGTTTTATAACATCACCAAAACTCTCTTTAAAGTAGTTTTTTTGAAACTCTCTTAGATGGGCAAACCTCTCAACTATAGCAAACTTTAGAGTTTTTAAAAGCTCTGGTTTTAGTGTATATATAAACTCGATAATATCAGCCAAAAGATACCCGTGATGAGCCCCTATCTCGCAAATAGTGGCATTTTTACTTAGCTCATTTTTCTCTATTTGCCTAACTATATGAGAAGCTATACTTCCACCAAAAAACTTAGTAGTACTAACTGAGGTGTAAAAATCCCCACCCTTCCCTATCTCTTTATATGTTGCATAGTAGCCATCATCTCCATAGAGCCACTCGCTCATATACTCGCTAAATCTCAATCTTATCTACCGCTTTTTGAAGTGCTTCAAACCCCTCATCTATCTCATCTTTACTTATAGTTAGAGCTGGTAGTATTCTAAGTGTGTCACGACCCGCTTTAAGCACCACTACCCCCTCTTCTCTTGCCATATCTATAAGTGAAGATAGAGTTTTGCCATCTTTTACACGAAGTCCACACATAAGAGCGATGCCAACTTTTGAGGTAAATATCTCACTATTTGCTTCATAAAAACTAGTTAGCTTTTGAGTAAAATACTCTATAGTTTTAGCTAAAGCTCCACTCTTATACTCCTCGCTAAGTATATCCATAACCTCACTAGCAGCAGCACTGCTAAGGAAGTTTCCACCAAAAGTTGAGCCATGATCGCCATAACTAAATATATCTTTTAAGCTAGTCATAACAACACCGATAGGGACACCGCCACCTAAACCTTTAGCTAAAGTGATGATATCTGGCTCTATCTCATAGTAATTAGATGCCAAAAACTTACCAGTTCTATAGACTCCCGTTTGAACCTCATCTATAATGAGTAAGATATCTCTTTTTTTAAGTTCAGCCGCTAACTCTTTTATATTTTTCTTACAAAGTGGTTGCACTCCACCCTCACCTTGTACTAGCTCTATCATAACAGCACAAGTATGCTCATCTAGTAGTTCATAGACATGTTTTATGTTATTGGCATAGACAAATCCATCAGGATATGGACCAAAATAGTTGTGCATACTAGCCTGACCTGTAGCTTTAACTGTAGTTATAGTTCTACCATGAAATGAGTGTTCTAGTGTTATGACTTTGTATTTTTTAATATTTCCATTTTTTTCGCCATACTTTCTAGCTATCTTTAAAGCCCCCTCATTTGCCTCAGCTCCAGAGTTGCCAAAAAAGCATTTCATATCATAACCACTAGCCTCTACTATCTTTTTTGCCGCTTTTGCTTGTGGTGCTATGTAGTAAAGATTTGACGTATGAGTTAGGTTTTGTATCTGATTACAGATAGCATCATTTACTCGTTTATTTGCATGACCTACACTACAAACTGCTATACCCGATGCAAAGTCTATATATTTTTTGCCATTTGCATCAAAAAGTGTTGCATTTTGCCCACTCACAAACTCAACATCTGCTCTTGCATAAGTTGAGAGTATATAATCTTTATCTAGTTTTTTAGTATCCATTTTTTACCTATCTATTTTTTTAAAATATTACACTTTTAAAGTGAAAAACGAGTTGATATATCGACCTCTTGTAGGTATATATCTTCTAAAAATACAAATTCGCCATCATCTGTATCAAACCCCTCTTTATATGCTAACTCTTCAGTTGTATCACACAAAAAATTTACTCCACACCCTTTTTTACCAAAAAGTCCAAGCATAACCGCTAGTGCATCTATAACCCTTAGAGTATCTTCACTATCTTTATGTCCATAAAGCCCTTCACCACACAACAAAGCGACTTTTTTATTTTGCAAAAGAGACAAAAGCTCCCCTAAAGTACCTAGAGATACCCCTACTCTATCTAGTGTCATTTTTACTCTAAAATTTTGTGTAAGTTCATAAAAATCCTCAAGGTTTGTCGCGTATTTTTGTGTAAATAACTCATCGTGAGAGTTCTCAATATATAAAAACCTACAAAGCATAAGGGCTAACTCAAAGTCCCTTTTTGGCTCAAGTTTTACATGTAGATTTGCACTTTTACTAAGTGGATTCTCACTAGAAGATATAACAACTATAGTTTTATCATCAAGATGAGCCAAGCTCTCTTTAGATAATGACTCAAGTCCTCGACCCCAAAAAACAACAACTTCACTCGATTTTAGCTCATCTAAGGGCATATTTTTAGCACTACCCCTGCCCTCTTGCATAGCTTTTATCGCAACTTCATATATTTTTTTCATCTCTAACCTCATTGTGCGAAATTATATCATTAATAATTTAGTGATTTTTAGATAATATACACTACTACAAATATATAAGGAACTTATATGTCAATACTAGATAGTGTAGATGCTACAACAAATCTATCAAAAAATAATGAGCTTCAACTACTAGTCTTTAAAACTAGCAATTCGCCTGACTCTTCATACTATGCTATAAATGTCTTTAAAACAAGAGAGGTTGTTGAGTCTAAAAACCATTCTATAACTCAGATCCCATCATCTCATAAGCTTTTAGAGGGGACTATAGTTCTTAGAAATATGCAAATTCCACTTTTAAATCTTCCACTATGGCTAGGGATAACTCTAACTCAAGATGAGATCAAGCAATCAAACATCCTTATATGTGATTTTAACGGTATTATTATAGGGCTTAGAATAATGTCTGCGTATAGAGTTATAAAGAAAAACTGGAACGAAATCCATGCACCAAATAGTTATAGAACTTCGGGTGATAGTGTTGTTATAAATGATACAAGATTAGAAGATGGGAGTATGTGTCTTATACTTGATTATGAGAAACTTCTAGCAGATGTGATCCCACAAGCTATGGTAAATATAAAAGAGTCGATCTTGAGTCTTGAAAATATCTCTATACCAAAAGAGCTATATAAAAATGAAGTTCTAATAGCAGAAGACTCTAAAACTGCTCAAAATCACCTAACACAAATTTTCTCAAATGCAAATTTACCTATAAGAATATTTGACAATGGTAAAGAGCTTGTAGAGTATGTTTTTGAAAAAATAGAGAGTGAAGATAGCTATATACCTGCAATTGTAACAGATATAGAGATGCCTGAGATGTCTGGATTTACTGTTATACAAACTCTAAAAACAAACCAACATACTAAAAATATACCGATCATAGTAAATAGCTCAATGACTGGAAACAATAATAAAAGAGAAGCTGAGAGTTTAGGTGCAGATGGTTTTATCGATAAAACCAAGAGTCAAAATATTATTCCACTTATAGTGGAGCTTATGAAAAAATAGAACTTATAAAAAGTTCTATTTTAGTTTACTTAGCCTATAACAGCTACTAGTTGTCCCTCAGTTACTCTATCGTTTGGAGCAACTTCTAAACTTTTTACAACACCACTAAATGGTGAAACAACATCTATCTCCATTTTCATAGACTCAAGAATCATAAGAACATCACCCTCTTTGACACTTTGACCTACATTTACTTGAACCTTCCAGACATTACCTGGTAGAAGTGCTTTTACTTGATTTCCCGCTACAACTTGAGCTGCTGGTGCTACCTGAGGTGCTGGAGCTGCTGGAGCTGCACTCTCACCATTTACCGCAGTAACTTGAATATCAACATTACCCTCTGCTACTTGAACACTATATTTTTGTCCATCAACTACAACTGTATAACTTCCGCTCATCTTTCTTACTCCTTGTGGTGCTTGTGCTGCTATTTTTGCTTCTTCTTCTTTTTTCATATCTGATAGTTTTCTAACCATCAACTCTCCCTTACCTTTAAGGAAAGCTATACCTTTATCTTGACAAGCAGCTGCTATAAAGATATTTTCTTCTGTGATTTCGATATTTTCAGATTTTAGTCTCTCTATCCAACTAGCAAGAGATTTGCTCTCATCTGCTGTTGCTATATCTATAGCTTTTTGTGTTGTTGGCTCAAGTCCTAGTTTTTCTGATGCTATCTTAACTATCTCAGGATCTGGCTCAACTGGAGTTTTTCCAAAATAACCTAAAACCATTCTCCCATAACCAGGTGCTATCGCATTCCATGGCCCTTGCATAACATTATTTAGTGCTTGTTGGAAGTAAAACTGTGAAACAGGAGTTACACTTGTTCCATAACCACCCCTTTTTACAACCTCAGTCATAGCAGCTATTACTTCTGGAAATTTATCCATTATGCCATTATCTCTCATCATCTGAGTATTTGCTGTAAGCGCACCACCTGGCATAGGTGAAAATGGTATGATAGGTGAAACCATAGTCGCTTCAGGTGGTAAAAAGTAATCTTCTAAACAGTGTTGAAGCTCTTTTTCATAAGTTAGTATCTTGTCTATCTCAAGCCCACCAAGATCAAAATCCATACCTTTAGTGGCATGAAGCATAGTTAATATATCTGGCTGACTAGTTCCACCACTAACAGGAGCAGCAGCTAGATCTATACCATCAACTCCCGCCTCTAAAGCAGCCATATAAGCAGCTACAGAGACACCCGCGGTCTCATGAGTATGAAGTCTTATATGTGTGCCATCTGGTAAAAGTTTTCTAGCCATAGATATAGTCTCAAAAACTTTTTGTGGATTAGCAGTTCCTGATGCATCTTTAAAACATACGCTATCATAAGGTATACCACTATCTAGTATCTCTCTTAGTGTTTTTTCATAAAACTCAACACTATGAGCCCCATAACACCCTGGAGGAAGATCCATCATAGTTACAACTACTTCATGTTTTAATCCATGATTTACTATACGCTCAGCAGAGTATTTTAGGTTATCAACATCATTTAGTGCATCAAAGTTTCTAATTGTTGTTGTTCCATGTTTTTTGAAAAGTTTTGCATGTAGATCTATAAACTCTTTTGAGCCAGTATCTAACATAACTGTATTTACACCACGAGCTAAAGTCTGTAGATTTGCTTCAGGTCCTACTATTTTTCTAAACTTATCCATCATCTCAAAAGCATCTTCTCTTAAGTAGAAGTATAAAGATTGGAACCTAGCACCACCGCCAAACTCAAAGTGTGTTATACCTGCGGTTTTAGCAGCCTCAACCGCGGGAAAAAAGTCATTCATTAAGACACGACCACCAAAAACAGACTGAAATCCGTCTCTAAAAGTTGTGTCCATTACATCTATGTATTTTTTAGCCATATACCTCTAACCTTGATTATGATACATAATAGCTGCACTAATTGCTGCTATTACTTTTTTATTATCAACTTGATTGTTAAGTTGTGTTTGAACTTTAGTATCCTCGCTACTAACCGCTTCATTAACCGCGACCACTTGAGGTGCGGATGAGGCAGGTTTCATAGCTCTAGCGATAAAAAAACCTATCGCTATCCCGATGACTAAAACAATTATATTAGTCATAAACTATGCCTTTAAAAGTTGTTTGGTGAGTATTGTATTATAAAAAGTTTAAAATAACCATTTATTTGAACCCATTTTTAGTTTTTTCAGATTTTTGTTTCGTTTTAGAGGGTATAATCCCACCATGCAAAACAATACAATTAAAAATTTCGCCAAAATAAACCATATCGAGGGTTATTCGTATATCATTTTAGTCTTTATAGCTATGCCATTAAAATACTTTATGGGTTTTCCTATAGCTGTTAAAATTGTTGGTAGTATTCATGGTATATTATTTATCATATTTTGTTATCTACTCTTTAAATCAATGCTACTAAAAAAGTGGACATTTGCTAATAGTGTTACATATTTTATAGCTTCACTACTCCCATTTGGGACTTTTTTTACACAAAAAAGTATAGAAAAACATATATAAAGGTGATTAGAGTATGATATTTGGAATACACGAAGCTGATCTTACTGCTTATGCTATTTTAGGGCTTATCTTAAACTTTGTCTTCTCTTTTGCTTTTGGGATATACCTTAGTAAAAATATAGGTATAGAGGAGATGATAAACTCAAAAGGTGAAAAAGAGCAATCTTTTTTAGTCGCTATATCTATACTGATCCCCTTTGCAAAGATGATTATAACTCTATATAGAGTAGCGATACTTCAACTTTTTTTCCTAAACAAAGGTTACTCACATAAAGAGTTTTGGGTCTATATAACATCAGAGCAAAAATAGTATGGATGATTTTAAACTAAAAGTCGCTATCGCGGTTTTAAGTAGTTTGATATTCTCTTTTATATTTATAGCTATAACTTTTGCTATGCCTCTAAAAAAAGAGCAAAGAGAACAGTCCAAAACTACTCAACAAAAACAGGTAAATACAACAGAACTAAAACAAGAGCTAGGTAAAAGATTTGGTAGTGGCGACTAGATAGAGTTTAAAACCTCTAAAAATCTATCTGGCTCCATAAATCCCACCACACTTTTTGACTCTAAAACCTTAGAGTTCTCATCTATAAAAACCACTACAGGTGGCCCAAAAACACCATATTTTTTACTAAGTGCTTTTTGTGGCTCTTTTGTTTCACTTATATCGGCTCTTATTAAAACAAACTCACCCATCTTAGCCTTAACTGCTTCATCCACAAAGGTTATAGCATCCATCTCTTTGCAAGATGCACACCACGAAGCAGAAAAATCTAATAATATTTTTTTACCTTTATTTGCCTCTAGTAGCCTATCTAGCTCATCTAGAGTCGTGATGGTAGTAAATTTTACCTCACTACTTGAGACTATCTTTGCTCCACCCATAAAATCTAGTGGTTTTATAAGGTTAGATGAGCCACCCATTGCCCCTATAAAAAGTGTAGTTGAGTAGATAAATATAAGCACCGCAACAGTTTTTCTAAATATATGAAGCCCACTCTCAAAAGCCCCAAGATATATAGCAAACCCAACTCCAAGTATCGCTGAGAGTAGCATAGTTATATATCCATCGACTACGCGGCTAAGCATCCAGATAGCAACCGCTAACATCATCACACCAAATATAGCACTAACAAGAGTCATCCAAGCCCCTGGTTTTGGCATAAACTTACCAGCACTAACACCAACAACTATAAGCGGAGCACCCATCCCAAGGCTCATAGCAAAAAGAGCGGCACCACCAAGAAGTGCATCACCACTTTGACCTATATAGACTAAAGCCCCAGCTAGTGGAGCAGCGACACAAGGTCCAACTATAAGAGCAGATAAAAATCCCATAATAGCAACACCTATATACCCGCCTCTAGAGCTATTTGATGAGCTTATCTTTGAGACAAAACTATCTGGAAGTTTTAACTCATAAAAACCAAACATACTCATAGCCAAAACTACAAATATCGCAGCAAATGAGTATATCGCTATAGGGTTTTGTAAACTAGCTTGAAGATTTGAGCCAAAAAGTCCTGCTAAAACCCCAGCTATAGTGTAGGCAACTGCCATAGCTAAAACATAAGTTAGCGATAGAAAAAATGCTTTTTTAGTGCTTAAACCCTCACCTTGAGAGACGATAATGCCTGAGATTATAGGTATCATAGGAAAAGTACAAGGGGTGAGTGCTAAAAGCAGTCCAAAACCTAAAAATGTAAGCATCGTTAGAAGTATGCTACCACTTGCTATCTTTGATGCTATCTCATCTGTTTTGGAGAGCTTTTTAGTCGCCTCTTGTGGTTTTGAAGTCTTTGTATCGCCTTGTGTTAGCTTTGTGGTGTCTATATTAAAACTATAGCTATGTGTCTCAGGCTCATAACAAAGTCCTAAGGCTGAGCATCCCTGAAAAGAGAGCTTTAGCTCCACATTTGCACTCATCGAAGCACCACTTTTTTTATCTAAAAAGATATTAAAAATCGGTGTTTTATTATAAACCATATCACCATCTAAATCTATAGCTTTTGGCTTATCTACCCTTGCTATCGCTACATCTTTACTATCTAGCTCAAGTTTTATAGAATCTTCATAAACATAGATATCTTTAGCTATCTCTATGGTAGCTCTTATCTGCCCGTCACTCACAAGTGAAGCATTTGGCTTAAAAGCCTCCTCTGGCAATAAAAACTTAGGTTGAGCTGAAAATAAAAAAGATATAAAAAATAGGAGTGAAAAGACCGTTTTAATAAACATAGGGTAGTTCCTGATATGAAATGTGATAAAATTGTATCAAAAGTTATTTAATGATTGTAACCTATCTTATGTTATTATTTAAGATATTTAGAAAGAGGATTTATGTCAAACAGATTAGCAAACGAAGACTCCCCATATCTTCAACAACACAAAGATAATCCCGTCGATTGGTACCCGTGGTGCGATGAAGCATTTGAGGCTGCTTTTAGAGAAAATAAAGCGATATTTATATCTATAGGTTATAGCTCATGCCACTGGTGCCATGTGATGGAGGAGAATGTTTTTACAAACCAAGAGTGTGCCGATATACTCAACAAAAACTTCATAAGTATAAAAGTAGATCGTGAAGAGAGGCCCGATATAGACAAATACTACCAAGAGGTTTATATGATGCTAAATCGCAGAAGTGGCGGATGGCCTACATCGATATTTTGTACACCAGATAACAAGCCTATATTTGCAGGGACATATATACCACCCTACTCAAATGAGGGGAGTATTCAGGGGATGGGGTTTGTTGAACTAAGTAGTCTTATAGCATCTAAAATCTCTGCTTATGATGAGGATCTGCTTAAGAGTGCAAATGAGATAGAGAAGTTTTTAAACAAACAAGAGCATCCAAAAGAGGCGACTATACTAAAAGAAGATATAGTTAAAAACTTCTTACACCAAGCTAAAAACAACTACGATACACACTTTGGTGGCTTTAGTGTAGCCCCAAAATTTCCTCAAGCAAACACCATAAATGCACTACTTTTTATCGATAGATTATATGGTGATAAATCGGCAAAAGCGATGGTTTTAAACACCCTTACAAATATGGCAAAAGGTGGGATGTATGACCTAGTGGAGGGTGGATTTTGTAGATATAGTGTAGATGAGAAGTACTTAGTGCCTCACTTTGAGAAGATGCTATATGATAATGCACTCCTTTGTGAACTCTACACAAATGCCTACACAACCTATAAAGATGAGAACTTTTTAAAAATAGCAAAAGAGTGTGCCGATTTTTGGCACAACTGCGCTAGTGAGGACTATCTTATGTTTAGTGCCTTAGATGCCGATACCGACGGTGAAGAGGGCGAATACTACATATATAGCTACGAGGAGTTAGTAGAGATTTTTAACAAAGATGAGTTAAGTGAGCTAAATGTTAGTGAAAATGGCAATTTTGAGGGTAAAAATATCATAAGAAGCGAATATGCCCATAAGCACAAAGATAGACTCAAGAGCCTTAGAGATAAAAAAACATACCCATTTATAGACAAAAAAGTGCAAACTTCGTGGTCTTCTATGATGATAAAGGCTATGTTTATCTTAGGAAGAGTAGATGAAACCTATACAAAAAGAGCTAAAGAGTACCTAAACAAACTACTCTCTACACTTTTTATAGACTCAAAACTCTACCACACTACTCTATTTGGCAAAGAGCCTAAAATAGAGGCTTTTTTAGAGGATTATGCTTTTTTAGCGACTGCACTTATAGAGGCTTATAGCTCAACACTAGATGAGTTTTACCTTGTAAAAGCACAGCAAATAACAAACAAAGCACTTGAACTTTACTACGATAAAGGGGTTTGGAGGTTTAGCACAAACTATGATAGTAAGGCTGATTTAGCCGATAACACCTACACAAGCCCTATATCTACCATGGTAGATGCCCTTTTAACTCTTGCACTGCTTTTAGATGATGATAAATACAAACACTTCGCACACAAAACACTAGAGTACAACTCCTATGATCTAGCTAGAAGACCCATCTATTACCCAAATATGCTCCTTCAAGCACTAAAATACATAAAAGGTCATAGAGTTATAAAAGCTAAAGATGCCAAACATGTAGATTTAAACTCATTTGATTACCCTTTTGTACTGAAAAAACTTAGCGAAGATGAGGGCTTTATGGTGTGTGGTGAGAAGAGTTGCTTTAATGCTACAAAAAATATATACGAACTAAACGATATACTAAATGGGAGTCTTTAATGAAACTAGGTGTAAACATAGACCACATAGCAGTCCTAAGAGAGGCTAGAAGGGTAAACGATCCAGATATATTAGAAGCACTATATGTAGCTACTAGAAGTGGGGCTGATCAGATCACCATCCACCTAAGGGAAGATAGAAGACATATACAAGATATGGATGCTTATAACATAGTAAAACACTCATCTTTGCCTGTAAACTTAGAGTGTTCACTAGATAAAAATATACTAGGTATCGTCTGTGAGCTTGCACCATACCGTGCAACTTTGGTTCCTGAAAAAAGAGAAGAGATAACCACTGAGGGTGGATTAGATGTACTAAAGTATCAAAATGAGATAAAAAAAGCGATAGAACTTTTAAATACTCACGATATAGAAGTTTCACTATTTGTCGATCCAGATGAGCAGATGATTAAAAGCTCTTATGAGTTAGGGGCTAGTATGGTTGAGCTTCACACTGGGAGCTTTGCAAATCTTTTTGGTATGCTCTATGGCTCACTTGCTAACTCAAACCACTCCATTAAAGAGCTAGAACTTGGTAGAAGTGAGTTAAAAAAGAGATTTAAAAACTCTATAAAAGAGCTAGAAAACTCAGCAAAATATGCCAAAAGTTTAGGGCTTGAAGTAGCCGCTGGACATGGGCTAAACTACAACAACATAGGCTACATTACCGCCATAAAAGAGATAGAGGAGTTAAATATCGGTCAAAGCATAGTAGCTAGATCTGTTTTTAGCGGACTCTCTTGTGCCATAAAAGATATCAAAAGCCTTATAAGTTAAAATGCCAAATACTCTATCTACTGTTTTTAAAACACTATCTTTAAAAAGTCCACTTGTGCTTTTTATAGCTTCACTTTTTATAGCACTTATCATCGCTTATATACCTACTTATGAGCTAGAAAAAAATGGTGTTACTATGCTATTTATACTAGTTTTTGTGGCACTCCTTTGGATCAGTGAAGCGATACCCGCCTTTGCTGTTTCGCTACTAGTTATAGCACTAGAGGTTGTGCTTTTGGGCTTTGATGGCTTTAATTTTAAAAGTGGCTCTAAGGAGTGGGAGTACTACCTTTTACCTTGGTCCTATCCGCTTATATTTTTGTTTTTGGGTGGATTTATCATGGCTAGTGCCGCTTCAAAAACAAAACTCGATCTTTGGCTTGCTAAAAAAGTTATATTTATAGTTGGTGGAAGACCTAAAAATATCTTGCTAGGGTTAGTTGCTGTTACTTTTACACTCTCTATGTTTATCTCAAACACCGCAACTGCTGCTATGATGATGAGTATACTCTCACCTATGCTACTAAAGATAAAACCATCAAACCCTTTTAATAAAGCTATACTTCTATCGGTTTTAGCTGCTATAAATCTAGGTGGTATGACTACTATCATAAGCACCCCACCAAATGCGATAGCAGCGGGTATGCTAGGTGAAAATGCTCCATCGTTTTTAGGGTGGATGGCATATGCGGTTGTCCCATCTGTAGCGATTTTAGCGATACTACTTTTTATCATCTACAAACTCTATCCATCTAGCGAACCATATATACAGTTAAAGAGCCTAAAAGAGGTAGATCACTTTGATGATTCAACAAAAATCTTCTCAAAGATACCAACTATCCCTAGCTGGAAAAAAAACATAACTATGATAATCTTTGCCATAACCATACTTCTTTGGATGAGTGAACCACTCCACCACATCCCCATAACTGTTGTATCTTTTGTCCCTATCATAGGTTTTACACTATTTGGGATACTAGATGCTGATGATATAACCAAAATCAGATGGGATGTTATCATACTTATAGTAGGTGGGCTTAGTCTTGGGCTTGGAGTGAGTAAAACAGGGCTAGATAGCTGGTTTGCTTCACTAGTGCAAGTAGAAAATATGGAGATATTTTTAGTGGCGGTTGTTTTTAGTTACATAGTTATACTTATGTCAAATTTTATGAGCCACACTGCTGCTTCAAATATTATGCTACCTATCATACTAGCAGTTACGATGAGTCTATCGCTTGAGGGTAGTGTATTTGCCATCATCTCTGCTGCACTAGGCTCATCTTTGGCCATGAGTCTACCTATATCAACCCCACCAAATGCGATAATCTATGCTAGTAAAAAACTAGCTACAAAAGATTTTTTACTCTTAGGGCTATCAGCCGCTGCTATAGGTCCTTGGATCATACTTGGTTGGGTATATCTTGTAAATGGTTTTTTTCACTAATATGTACCCCAAATGTGTTATAATTTTGAAAAAGGAGACCCTATGAGAACTAGCACAAGTATAAGGATAGATAGCGAAGCAAAAGAGATTGCAATGGCGGTTTTAAAAGAGTATGGACTCACTCTAAGCGATGGTATAAATCTTTTTTGCAAACAAGTTGCGATGACTCACTCTATACCTTTTGAGCTAAAAGTCCCAAAAGATAGGATGAAAATAGCACTAGATGAGCTAGAAAACAAAAAAGGTAAGAGATTTTCTAGTATAGATGAACTAAGAGAAGATTTGCTATCTTGAAATACACTATCTTTAGAACAAACTCTTTTAAAAAAGGTTTTAAAAAACTCTCAAAAGAGCATCAAGAAGAGGCTTTTATAGTTATAGAAAAACTTGTAAATGGTGAAATCTTAGAACAAAAATACAAAGATCACAAGCTTATAGGAAACTATAAAAACTCGCGAGAGTGCCATATAAAACCAGATTTACTTTTAATTTACAAGATAGATAAAAACATACTACAACTTGCACTCATAGAGATAGGAAGCCATGCAGAACTCTTTTAAAACCATAGCCATAAGTATAGGGGATCTAAACGGTGTCGGCTTGGAGATAGCTCTAAGATCCCATGAAGAAGTAGCAAAACTAGCTCATCCCATCTACTGCATAAATGAAACAATGCTAAACAAAGCACTAAAACTTTTAGGGATGAAAAGACCTAAAAATCTTGAACTTTTTGAAGTAGATGGCGAGTTTGATATAGAACCATCTCTAGTGAGTGCTAAGAGTGGACTCTACTCATATGAGTCATTTTTAAGTGCTATAAAACTAGCCGAAGCAAAAAAAGTCGATGGAGTACTCACTATGCCCATACACAAAGAGGCTTGGAGCAAAGCTGGGCTTAGCTACAAAGGGCATACCGATATGCTAAGAGACTACTTCAAAAAAGATGCCATTATGATGCTAGGGTGCAAAGAGATGTTTGTAGCACTCTACACAGAACATATACCACTAAGAGATGTAGCAAAAGAGATAAAAAGCGACAAACTAGAGAGGTTTTTGCTAGATTTTTACAAAGAGACTAAGGCTAAAAAAGTCGCTGTTTTAGGGCTAAACCCTCATGCTGGGGACAACGGAGTACTAGGAGATGAGGAGTTAGAGATAACAAAAGCTATAAAAAACACAAATGAGACTCTAAAAAAAGAGGTATTTTTTGGTCCAGTGGTTCCAGATATAGCATTTACCCCGCACTTTAGAAAAAACTTCAACTTTTTTGTAGCGATGTATCACGATCAAGGCTTAGCACCACTAAAAGCACTCTACTTTAAAGATAGTATAAATGTAAGCCTAAACTTACCCATAAAACGCTCATCTGTAGATCATGGAACCGCATTTGACATAGCTTACAAAAACTCATCAAAACTAGACACAACTAGCTACATAAATGCTATAAAGAGCTTTTTATGAGAGTGGTTTTTTTAGTTTTTTTAGTTTTTACTTCACTCTTTGCAAAAGATGAACTACTAAAAAAAGCTCAAGAGTTTGAAGATATGGGCAACTACAAAGAGGCGATGAGCATCTACAAAAGCATAGCTCTAAAAGAGGGCGAGACTAAAGATAGTTTTTTAGACAAAAAAGAGGAGTTTGTAGCAAAACATATCCCCACAAAAGATGAGCAGACCAAAAAGAGCCTAAAACAGATAGCAACATCGGACTTTGGACTCTACCCGTATGAGAAAAACTACTTTAGCCCATTCTCTTTTAGTGACACCAAAGATCGTGATAGAAAAAAAAGTGAAGCGGTATTTCAGATAAGCTTTAAAAAGCCTGTTTTTTATAACTTTTTTGGACTAGATGAGAGTATAGAGTTTGCCTATACTCAAAAATCTTTTTGGCAAATCTACAAACACTCTCTCCCATTTCGCGAAACAAACTACTCACCAGAGCTATATGTCTCATTTTTGCATAAAGACTCACCGCTAAAAGCATACAAGTTTGGTTTTTTACACAACTCAAATGGCAGAGGTGGAGTAGAATCAAGAACATGGAACAGGCTCTATGCAAAGGCTACTTTTATGGTTGGGGATATTTTTTTGACCCCTACTTTATGGTACAAACTTCATGAAAAAGGGGACTATAAAACCCATGAAGATAACCCCGATATACTAAAATACTACGGATACGGCGACCTACTTATCACCTACCCTTACAAAAAACATATATTTGAACTACTACTTAGAGATAATCTTAGAAAGAAAAACAAAGGGTATGCAAAACTTAGCTGGACGCACCCCATCTCTGATGCTCTTGAGAACTATTTTTGGTATGTTGATTCATCTTATGGGTATGGGGATAGCCTTATAGACTACAACCGAAAGCTATTTCGCTTCACTTTTGGAGTCGCTTTTTCTAGGTAAGGCTTTTATCATCTCAAAAACTCTAAAACGGTTTTGATGATATCTTCATCATCTTTTGAGGCTGATTTTAGGCTCTGCTTAGTCTCATCTTCATAAACTATAGTTATATTTTGAGCATAATTTGAGATCGTTTTTATCTTTTTATCTATCGCTAGTATCTTGATAACTACAAGTTCAAAAAACTGCTTTGTTGGAGTGTCTAACCCGCCAAATCTATCTATCATCTCATCTTGAAGCTCATAAACTTCACTAGAGGTTTTTGCATGAGAGAGTCGCTTATAAAAATCTAGTCTCAGTCTATCTTCTGCTATAACCTCATCGCTTATAAAAGCACTTATGGTTAGTTTTATATCTACTTTTGAGCTTTTTTTCTCTTTTGTGTTGCTTAGCTCTTTTATAGCATCCTCTAACATCTTAAGATATAGCGAATAGCCTATGTTTTTTATATGTCCACTTTGAGCATCACCTACTAAGTTTCCGCCACCTCGTATCTCAAGATCATGGTAAGCTAGTGCTGAACCACTCCCTAAATATGAGTTAGACTCAAGTGCTAAGAGTCTTTTTTTTGCCTCTTGGCTTAGCTGCTCTTTATCTTCAACTATAAAGTAGGCAAACCCCTCAACACTCCCTCTTCCGACTCGTCCACGAAGCTGATGAAGATCGGCTATACCAAATCTATTTGCCCCATCTATTATGATGGTATTTACCCGTGGCATATGGATACCAGACTCAACTATGGTAGTACTAAGCATAACATCATACTCACCCGCTTCAAACTTTAGTAGCTCTTTTTCACTCTCACTAGCACCAACTTTTGAGTGGAGCATCATAACTCTAAGATCTGGCAAAAGTGCTTTTAGCTCACCTAGTTTTATGTTCATATGATCTATGGAGTTGTGTATATAAAATAGTTGCCCACCACGACGAAGCTCACGAAGGATAACCTCTTTTATAAGATTAGCATCATACTCTTTTACAAATGTTCTAACACCGATCCGCTCACTAGGCGGGGTTAGTAGGTTTGACATAGTCTTGATAGAGCTTAGTGCTTGGTTTAGCGATCTAGGTATCGGAGTGGCACTCATGGAGAGTATATGAGTTTTGCTATATAGCTCTTTGATCCGCTCTTTTTGCTTTACTCCAAACTTATGCTCCTCATCTACTATAACTAAACCTAAATTTTTAAATCCGATATCAAAAAGTACATGAGTTCCAACTACCACATCTATCTCACCACTAGCCAAACCTTTTAGGGTTATGTTTTTATCTTTTGAACTTACAAATCTATCTACTCTAGCTACCCTTAAACCTAAGCAAGTAAGTCTAGCTTCAAGAGTCTTAAAATGTTGTGAACTAAGGAGTGTTGTTGGGACTATCAAGGCACTTTGAAAACCGTTTTTATAGCTCATATATATACTATTCATAGCGACTTCAGTCTTACCAAAACCTACATCGCCACTCAAAAGCCTATCCATAACATTGCCACTTCTAAGCTCAGTTACTATCTCATCTATTGTTTTTACTTGATCTTCTGTGTACTCAAACCCAGCTAGAGCTTGAAAACTCTTTAGCTCCTGCTCATCTATACTCATCTTTGGTGCTTCAAGCAAAGCTCTTTGAGCCGCAACCCCTAAAAGCTGAGAAGCTATCTCAAATAGTTTAGCTTTTACCTTCTCTTTTAGTTTAGCAAAACTCCCTTTTCCTAGCCTATCGATAACTGGAACCGCCCCGCCACCTGCTATGTATCTATCGATATACTCAAGGTTTTCAACAGGAAGAAGTAGCTTATCTTCGCCCATATAGTTTATAATGATAAAATCTTTAACACCACCTAGTATCTCTGTTTTTTGGATACCACCAAAAACCCCTACCCCATACTCCTCATGAACAACATAATCACCAACTTTAAGATCATCTAAAAGTATAGAACTCTTTCGTCGCCGTCTTGGTTTTTGTTTTTTGTTTAGTGAGATGATAAGCTCATCTTTTGTGATAATATTTAAAACATACCCGCCGCTAACTATGTTATAGGTTGAAGTATCAAATATACCTGCTTGTTTTATGATAGCTTCATTTGCTGCGATGATGGTTATTTTTTTGTTTTTATGAAGCGATAAGAGAGTTTTTATATCACTTAAAACTAGCTCTTTAACATCTTCATCTGCCTCTAAAACCTCAAGATTAAAGGCTTCGCGGCTTATAGTTGGTCCATTTAGTGCATAAGCATCTATAAGCAAAGAGTCAAGATTTTTAACTAAAACAGCTTTTTTGGTAGCTAAAAAATCCTCACTCCACTCATCTAAGTGCCAAAAACCAAGCGAAGCGATATCTTTGCTTAAGCTATCGTGTAAGCTAGATTCTACTCTTGCATTTAGTGAGTTAAATTCGCTCTCATCTAACGAAAAGTAAGCACTACAAACCTCTATACTATCTAGCTCATCGGGTGTAGTTTTTTGGGTAGCTACTTCAAAGTTTTTTATCTGCTCTACTTCATTATCAAAAAGCGATATACGAAAAGGTTCTTTGCTAGATGGCGGATATATATCGATAATATCGCCACGAAATGAGACCTCTCCCATACTCTCAATGATATCAACAAAGCTATAGCCCCAGTAAAATAGTCTATCTTTTAGCTCATCTAAGTTTAGTCTATCGCCAAAATCTATCTTAAAGCTACCTAGAAGCTCTTTTTTTGGGAGTTTAAAAAGGAGTGTTTTTAGTGGAGATATGATAAGTGGTTTTTTATCTGCTCTGTAGTAGTCTCTAAGTCCATTAAAAAGGGCATTTAACTCTTGTGTGTAGACTCTTAGATCATCTCCAAAACTAGCCCTAAAGTCTGGAAAAACTATAGCCTTATCGTTAAAAAACTTAGCTACTGCTTCAAGCTCTTTTGCCTCTTTATCGTCTGAGCATATAAGTAGCTCTATATCACGCTTTTTATGAGTTTTATAGTAATTAAATAGTATATCTTGTGCCATCTATAGCTTCTACTCTACATCAGCAAGCGGCTTATCTAACTCTTTTTTCATAATACTATTACCCTCAAAAACACCTTTAGCTTCGATAATAAGCTCTATAGACTCTATAGTGCCATTTACTTTTCCATCAGCTTTTATCTCAACTCGCTTAGCATGAACACTACCCTCTAAGACCCCATTTACCACAAGTCTATCTGTAGTTATATCACCTTTTATATACCCATTTTTACCTATATTTATATCTTTTTGTGAGTTTATACTCCCCTCAAAGTTGCCATCCACATATAGACTACAAGCTATATCGATATCACCTTTTATCGTCGTACCTGATGTGATTATTGTGGTGTTTGACTCGGTTTTATTACTTTGATGTGATTTGTTGCCTTTATTAAAGACTGCCATGGTATATTTTTCTCCTTTTCAAAAATATCGTCGTAGTTTGTCATACCCCAGTGTATAAACTGGTTTGGATTTAGTGCTTGAGTAAAATAACGGATCTCATAATGCAAATGTGGTCCGCTACTAAGCCCTGTATTTCCAGAGTAACCTATAAGATCACCCTTTTTTATAAAAGTTCCATACTTAACAAGCACCTTATTTAAATGACAATAGTATGTCTTAAATCCAAAACTATGTGTTAGTATGATAAGGTTTCCATACCCGCTCTTCTCATGAAAACCGCCATACTCCACCATACCATCGGCTGTAGCAAATACAGGGGTATTTAGCGGTGCTTTAAAGTCGACACCACGGTGAAGCTCTTTTTTACCTAAAGTTGGGTGAGTGCGGTAGCCAAAAGTAGAAGTTATACCATTAAACTCCACAGGGTAGCCACTAGGTATAAACTGTAACATCGTAGCTCTTTGTTCAGATGTCATTTTTGCAATACTCACCCTATCTAAAAGTGTCAAATCATCTTCTATATTGCCCTCTGATATCCCTATCATCTGCTCAATATCCATAAGCGAATCAGCAACTTCTAAAAGCTCTTTTCTTTTTGTTTTTAGCTCTTGCTGTATAACACCAACACTCTTTTGTAACTCTTTGTTTTTGATATCTAGCTCACTATAGGCAAGTGAAAGCTCACTTTTTTTCCTCTCTGCTTTATCTACTGCATGTTTTAGATAGAAGATACTACCTACTATAACCATCGCTACAAGCAGGAAAAATATAAGTGTATAGAAGATAATCTTTTTTATAAAATTATTAAGATTAAACTGCTTTACACCATTTGCATCACAAAGTGTTATAGAAAAATGTTCATCCAATAGAGTATTCACTTGTTAAAAATTTTTGAACTACACTAAAAGAACCAAAAACCAAATATATCGACTCTTTATCTAAAACTCCATCAAATGATTTATATAAAATCCCTAGCTCATCAAGTGCCTTATAGAGGCTCTCTTTTGGTAAAATCCGCCCATCTTCTACATCTATGACATGAACATAGAGCAGATTTTTAGCCAAAATACTTAAGATTTGCTTATAGTTTTTGTCCTTGTAGGTATTATAGACTAGTATAACTTTGAGATTTTTTAACTCATCTACTATAGCTTTTGCCGCTAGTGGGTTGTGACCTACATCTACTATGATATTTTTAGCTACATAACTAAACCTACCAAAGAGTCTAGCCCCATCAAAACTACCCTTATCATAACTTAAGCCTAAAAACTTTAAAGCAGATATCGCTAGAGTTAGATTTTGCTCTTGATAGTGTGGTAGGTTTAGAGTTTTAGCGATATTTTTTATATTTTTACTCTCTTTTTTATCTAAAAAACTATCTACTTTTTTTATATCTAACCCATCAAGCTCATCTGCCACCCCATAGACTTCACTATGTTTTTGTTTGGCTAAAATAGCATGGTTTTGGATAGCTTTTAGTTTTGTTCTAGCTATAGCTTTGATATCATCTCCCAAAAATGCTTGATGATCAAAATCTATCGGAGTAACTAGAGTTAAAGTTTTAGCAAAAACCGCAGTAGCATCATGCTCACCACCTAGCCCCGCTTCAAGCACTACATACTCACACTCACTAAAAACAACCATCGCCAAAAGTGTTGTGTACTCAAAATAACTTAGTGCATCGCTATCTTTTTTTTCTAAAATAAGCTGAAGTTTTTTATGTGCTTTTTCTAAAATATCATCGCTTATATCTGCCCCATCTAGCCAAATTCGCTCATTAAACTTTAGTATATGTGGAGATGTATAATGCCCTACTCTAAAACCTTGGTTTTTAAGTGCAACTGCTAAAAATCTGCCTGTTGTACCTTTACCATTTGTCCCTATAATATGTATGATTTTTGGGAGTTTAAAGTGGTGTTTTACTTTATTATATATACTAGGAAACCGCTCATAGTCTATCTTCTCATAATAGAGCGGTTTTGAGTTTAAGAAGTCTATCACTTAGCGACTACTCTATCTCTTCCGCTATTTTTAGCCTCATAGAGATTTTCATCTGCTTTTTTAAAGAGCGCTATAGATGAGTTTACATCTACTCTTTGAGCAACTCCGACACTTACTGTGACATCTATCCTTTGGTTTTTGTACATAAACCTTGAGTTTTTAACCCTTTGGTTTATCTTTTTAGCAAAAAGCTCCCCACCTTGTAGGTCTATAAATGGTAAAAGCACTACAAACTCCTCACCACCAAAACGACCAACTATATCAACACTTCTAGATGAGCCTTTTAGTATCTTTGCAAATGCTACAAGCACGGCATCTCCTGCATCGTGACCATAGGTATCGTTTATCTTTTTGAAAAAATCGAGATCAAATATAGCCAAAGAGTAGTTATGGGCATACCTATCAAACTCCTCCTCTTTTTTGCTCAAAAACTCATCGAGTGCTTTTTTGTTATAGAGTTTTGTTAAAAAATCCTCACGAGACTCCTCTTGTGCTTTTTTAAGTTCATACTCTAACTGTTCGACCCTTTTACCTAAAAGCTCAACTTCATTAGAGTGTTTTTTAAGGTTTTTACTAAGTGCTTCAGAGTTTTGCTCAAGTGCAACTGTTATGTTATAGAGTCTTTTGTGAGCATAAGCAAGGTTATCAAAACTCTCCTCTTTATACCCCTCAAGCTCTGCTTTTACTTTTTTTATCTCAATGGTGTTGTTATCAGATGAGCTTATCATCTCTATGAGTTTATTTGAGAGTTTATCTAAGACCCCATCTATGGAGCCCATCATCTCTTGAACACTTTTTTTATCTAGTGCGATTCTTGATTTTATAGCATCATTTATATCTTTTTCTATATCGCTACTCTCAAGGAGTTCTGGTTGATGTTTTATCTTGTTTATCAAAAGCTCTATCTTAGTGCTAAGTGAAGGGGCGATCGATGGCACAAGAGAAGATACCAGCATAGATGATAGATGCTTTAGAGTGTCTATATCTAGCTCTTTTTGGATCTCACACTGCTTTAGCGAAGATAGGGTTTTTTTCAGATCTTTTGTATCTACATTTGCTCCAAACTCTTTTAAGTACTCCAAAAATGAGTCATCATAGGTATCTGTAAAATTGTTCCAAAGTATCCTATACTGCTCAAGTTCTATCAAAGATGGCTCAGAGTTAAGTAGTGAAAAACCTTTTTTTGCCAACTCAAAAGCTTGTTGGTTGTGTAGAGCCGATATGCTTTGAAGTATCTGCTTGTTTAGTGTTATGTATGATTCTACAAGATTTGAACAGTGAGATGGATTTGAGCGGTTTAGCTTCGAGATCAAAAACCTACTTAGCTCTGTTAGGTTTGATATGCGGTAGTTTTTAAGCTCATCTTGAAACTCTTTGTTTAGAGTTGAGATAAGTTTTGGCAAGTGCGAACAATCTTCACTCTTAACCCCAGCTCTAGTCGCCTCTTTACAAAAGGCATCAAGATAAAAATCTGGTGTTAAAAGTTTCCCTTCCCTCTCTAATCTTTTTATGGCATTTTTAATTATCGCTTGTATCGTCATCTTCTACCTCGATCGGTGGTTTTATACCATCTGCTGAAACTTTTGCCACAAAGGCATTTATAGCTCTTTTTGCCCCAACATTTATAGCCTCAAATCTCTGCTGATCTGAGATGATACTGTTTGGCTGGATAGCAAAGTCATAGCTTCCACGAGTTGAGTAGTTTTTAACACTACCATCTTTTGACTCTTTTTTTATACCTAGCGATAGATTCATCCTATAGCCTGTTACATAACCATTTTCATCATAAACTATAGCTGCATATGAGGGCTCAGATATAGAAATAACTAAGTGAGTATCTGACTCATCCCTGCTCACTAGCGATGATCTAAAAGTCTCTATAATCGCTTTATCGACTGCATCTTTTATGATAACTGTATTTTGCGGGTCTGTTTGAGATATAACAACACTAGTGCTTATCTTATCGCCAACTACAACTCTAGCAAACTTTGAAGCAGGAGCATAGCCACAACCACTTAGTAAAAAAAGCACTAAAACCAAACCAAAAAGTCTCACCACTAACCCTTAATCACAAGATTTACTAGTTTTTTAGGAACTACTATCTCTTTTATAATCTCTTTTGACTCTAGATATTTAGAAGCACTTAGTTTTGCTATAGCTATAATCTCTTCATTTGAAGCATCTAGTGCTACTTCTATCTGAGTCCTAACTTTACCATTTATAGAGACACCCATATTTATCGACTCCTCTACAAACACCTCATCTAAAATAGTCTGCTTAGTTAAGTTTTTAAGATTAAAGTATTTTTGACTTATCTCACTAGCAGTATGTGGGATGATAGGCTCTAAGATGGCACTTAGTATCCAGTAAGCTTCACTCCAAATATCGCTATTGTTTTGGGCATTTAGAGCATTCATAGCCTCCATGGCACCCGCTATAAGTGTATTAAAAGTATATTTTGACTCATAAACATCATAAGCTCTAAGGAGTGCTTCATAGACTTTTTTTCTAGCAAACTTCTCATCTTTACTTAAAGTATCGTGTTTTATGGTTGGGATTTTTTCACAAGGAGTTATGTGTGAAGCTCTCTCATAAAACCTTTTTACAAACCTATAAGCCCCCTCAACAGCACTATCGTTCCACTCAAGCTCTTGTGTTGGTGGAGCTGCAAAGAGTATAAAGAGTCTAGCGGTATCGGCACCATATTTTTTTATTATCTCATCAGGATCTACTGTGTTGCCTTTAGATTTACTCATCTTTGAGCCATCTTTTAGCACCATCCCTTGAGTTAAAAGTCTATCAAATGGCTCATCAAAACTAAGATAACCTAAATCTTTAAAAACTTTAGTAAAAAACCTAGCATATAAAAGGTGGAGTATCGCATGTTCTATGCCACCTATATAGTGATCGACTCCCATCCAGTAGCTAAGTTGCTCTTTGCTAAATGGCTCATCTAACCAGTTTTTAGAAGATGCACAAAACCTTAAAAAGTACCAGCTAGACTCAACAAAAGTATCCATGGTATCAGTCTCACGAATCGCATCACCGCCACATTTTGGACACTTTGTATATTTCCATGTCGGGTGTTTATCTAGCGGGTTTCCCTCGCCTGTTATAGTGATATCTTCAGGTAGTGCTATGGGTAGGTTCTCTTTTTTCTCCATAACAACACCACACTCTTTACAGTGGACAAATGGTAGTGGCGCCCCCCAGTACCTCTGTCTTGAGACTCCCCAATCTTTTAGTTTGTAGTTTATCTTTTTTACACCTAACTTATTTGAGTCAAAATACTCTATGATTTTAGCTCTAGCTTCATTTGAGCTAAGATTAGAGAAGCTATCTGAGTTAAAAAGCACCCCATCTTCTACATAAGGTAAACTAACCTCACCCTCAAGTGGCTTAATAACCTGCTTAATACTAAGGGCATACTGCGATGCAAACTCAAAGTCCCTCTCATCGTGAGCAGGAACAGCCATAACAGCCCCACTTCCATACTCAACAAGTACAAAGTTAGCGACCCAAACTGGCACTTTTTCTTTAGTTAGAGGGTGGATTACATCTATGTCTAGTGGCACTCCACTTTTTTGTTTTTGCCTATCGATAGATGAGCTATTTTTCATAGCCTCTATCTTTGATATAGTAGCCTCATCTAGCAGTTTATGTTTTATCATATAGCTTACTACTTCATGTTCTGGTGCTAAAGCGGTATAGCTAACACCATAGATAGTATCTGCTCTTGTTGTAAATACATCAAAACCATCAAAAGCACCGCCAAGCTTAGCTAAAGCTTCATCTGAAAAACTAAGCCTAAACTCAAGTCCGTAAGATTTTCCTATCCAGTTTTCTTGCATAGTTAAGACCTGCTTTGGCCAACCAGACTCAAGTTTCTTAAGATCATCTAATAGCTCATCTGCATAGTTAGTTATCTTAAAGTAGTACTGATACATATCTTTTTTTACAACTTCACCATCACATCTCCAGCAGTTACCATCAATAACTTGCTCATTTGCCAAAACAGTTTGACAAGAGTTACACCAGTTTTGCGGGGCATTTTTTCTATACATTAGCCCTTTTTCATACATATCTATGATAAAGCCTTGCTCAAACTTAGTATAAAGCTCATCACTTGTAGCAAAATCTCTATCTTTTGAAAATGAAAGACCCAAAGAGTCAAATTCGCCTCTCATATAATCAATATTGCTATAAGTCCAAGTTTTAGGGTGCGAACCGTTTTTAATAGCAGCATTTTCAGCAGGCATACCAAAGCTATCAAAACCTATTGGGTGGAGTACATTAAAGCCTATTTGTCTATAGTATCTTGCAAAAGCATCGCTTATGGTGTAGTTTCTAACATGCCCCATATGTAGCCGTCCGCTAGGAAATGGAAACATACTTAGTATATACTTTTTAGGGAGCGAAAAATCCTCACTAGGCTCAAAGCTTTTATGCTCTAGCCAATATTTTTGCCACTTAGACTCAATGTTTTTAAAACTATACTCCACTAAACTCTCCTAATAATCGTCACGATTTTTTGAACTCTCTATATAGACTAGACCCATAGAGAAGATATTTGCTATCAAAGCTCCTATCGCTAGAGCTATAGCCCACTGTAAGTTATCCATAACCTCTAGATATATAAAAGCGGGGATTAGGTGCAAATCTGCAACAAGCGAAGATGCTAAAAGCTCAGCTGAGAGCAAGTTTCTAACACCAACTTTTAAAAATGTCGAAACAAGGTTTAGCACCCCTGCTACAAAAAGTGCAACAACACTATGCTCATATAAAAACCCCGCTATAGAGGTTAGGCTCATCAGTGAGAAAAATACATATACAACCTTGCCCCAATCCATAGCAAACCCCCTTACATAGTCCCTTGTTCATACATAGCTCTCATCTTCTCTTTTTCGATTCTAGCTTTGTTTTTTTGCTCCAACCTAGCATGATAATCTTTGATACTAAATCTAAAAAGCATCAAAAGTGGTGAAGCGACAAATATAGATGAGTAGGTACCAACAACTATACCAACTAAGAGTGTAAATGCAAATGGATTTATAATCTCACCACCAAAAAGGTAGAGTGTGATAACAACGATGATAGTTGTGAGTGATGTTAGTATCGTTCTAGATAGAGTTTTTGTAACAGAATCATCTATAGTGTTAGCCAAATCCTCTCTTTTTTCCTCAACCACACTCTCTCTAATCCTATCAAATATAATAATAGTATCGTTTATAGAGTAACCCAAAATCGTAAGAAATGCCGCTAAAACATCTAGATTTACATCTATTTGCATCAATGAAACAGCCCCTATAGCTATGATGATATCGTGAGTTAGAGCCAAAACAGAAGAGATAGCAAATCGCCACTCAAACCTAAAAGATACATATATAAGGATCCCTATAGTTGCAAAAAATAGTGCCGCCAAACCTTTCTCTTTAAGCTCATCTCCAACTTTTGGACCAACAATATCGACTCTTCTGATTTCAAAATCGCCCGTCCCTTTAAGAGCCTCTCTTGCTACATCTCCCACATCTACTGAGACATCTGAAGATGTATTTTTAAAGTGTATAACCACCTCATCACTTGAGCCAAACTCACTTATACTTGCGCCATCAAAGATAGCATTATGGGCTAACTGCTCTCTCATCTTATCTATCGGTGCTGGTGTGGTGTATTTTACCTGTATGATAGTTCCACCTGTAAAATCGATACCAAAATTTAACCCTTTAGTAGAGACTAAAAAGATCGAACTTAGTATCAAAAATAGTGAGATTGCAAAAGCAAACTTTGAGTTTTTCATAAAAGGAAAAGCTCGTTTATATCTAAAAAATTCCATAGCTTACCTCTCTATCCCAAACCAGATTTTTCTATTTTTACTCTTTGCTAACTTTGAGTGCATAAGCTGATAAATCCCGTGAGTACCTAGTATAGCCGTTAGCATAGAAGCTAGTATCCCTATACTCATAGTGATAGCAAAACCTTTTATAGCTCCAGTTCCATAAACATATAAAATTATAGCAGCGACAAGTGTTGTGATATTTGAGTCAACTATAGAACTCATAGCATTTTTATAGCCACCCTCTATAGCCTTGTTTAGCGAAACTCCCTCACGGATAAGCTCACGAATCCGCTCATTTATGATAACATTTGCATCGACCGCCATACCTATAGTTAGAACTATTCCTGCCATACCAGGGAGTGTTAGAGTCGCTCCAAATAGCGACATAACTGCTAAAATTAGTAAAATATTTACAACCAAAGCGATATTTGAGACAAGCCCTGCTATGCGGTAATATATAACCATAAAAGCTATAACACAGACAAATCCACTAATAAGTGCTATCATACTAGCTTTTATACTATCGGCTCCCAAACTAGGACCAACTGATCTTTTCTCTAATAGCTCAATAGGTGCTAAAAGTGCACCCGAGCGGAGTGCAATAGCTAAATCTTTTGCCTCAAGCACACTATAATTTCCCGATATTTGTCCATGACCACCACCGATTCGCTCATTTATAACAGGTGCTGAGTAGACCTTTCCATCAAGAACTATAGCGAGTCTTTTTCCTACATTTTTACCTGTAAAATCACCAAATATAGCAGCACCCTCACCATTTAGTGCAAAGTTTATAACTGGGCGGTTGTTTTGGTTAAAACCCACTGTTGCATCATCTAACATAGAGCCATCTAGTATAGGTAGCTCTTTTAGAAGATATTTTTGCTCAGGATTTGCAACATCTGGTAATATAATATCGCCATAACTAGCAGCCTCTTTTGGGGTTAGTGAGTTTACCCTAGCAAATCTCTGCTCATCTACAGCCATAAGCTCTAGTTTTGCAGCTCTAGATATAAGCTCTCTAGCTCTTTGCTCATCTTCGGCACTCTTTATACCTGCTAACTCTACTAAGATCTTATCTTCACCTTGTTTAGCAACTGTAGGTTCTGCTAAACCAAACTGATCTAGTCTGTTTCTTATGGTTTCTATAGCTTGTTCTATCGCTTGTTCTTTGGTTCTTAGCTTCTCTTCTTCGGTGATATTTATAAAAATCTCATCAGATTTTATATCTTTTTTTATCCCGTTTATGTCATCTAAAAACTTGTTAAGATTTTTAAGCTCATCTGTATCGAGTAGTTTTATGTGGATAAAACCATCTTTAACCTCTAGTTTTTCGAGTAAGATATCTTTTTTATCGCTATAGTTTTTTATACCTGAAGCTATAGATTTTACCCTTGAGTCTATAGCTTCATCGGTTTTTACACCCAAAAGCATATATAATCCACCTTGAAGGTCTAGCCCTAAAGTGACTTTTTTTCCTGCTTGTGTTTGAAGAAGTGAAGGGGCTGAGTAAAATAGCCCAAATACAATGGCTATGATAAATACTATGAGTCTATAGTTATTTTTCATCTTCTTGCTTTTTTGCTATGGCATCTTTTAGTATTTTGATAACTACATCATCGTTTATCTTGATACTAAAAAAATCATCTTCTACTTTATATATAGTAGCAAGTACACCACCATTTGTTATGACTTTGTCACCTTTTTTTAAAGATGCTATCATCTCTTTTTTACGCTTTGCTTCGTTTTGTTGTGGGCGAATGATAACAAAGTACATAATCGCTATCAAAAACACAAATGGTAATAGTTGTGCTAATATATCCATTTAAATCTTCCTTAGATAAAATTTTAGTGGAAAATTATACAAAAACAATACTAAGAATAGGATAATAATGCTCAAAAACTCAAAAACTCTGCTACTTGGACTTTTAAGTGCTATATTTTTCAGTGCTTTTATATATCTAGATCATTTTGGCTTTAACTATAAAGTACTAAATAGCCTACTAGCTCTTTTGGCTTTTTTTATGTTTTTATATATACCAAAAAGAGCAGTTTTAGTCGCTGGATTTTTTGTAGGGTTATTTTGGTTTTACTGGATAGGTTATAGTTTTAAGTATAACGGAGTTGGGTATCTTGAGCCTTTTATAACTCTAGCTTTTGGGGTTATTTATATGTTATTTTTTGCCCCACTTGCACTTAGTCAAAAAGCCTATATTAGGGCTATCATGTTATTTGGGTTGAGTTTTTTTGCACCTATGGACTTTAACTGGCTCATCTTAGAGTTACCACTAGTAGATAGCTACTTTTCACTACAAAAATATAGCTTTGTACTTTTACTACTAGCTATGAGTTTGCTTATAGATATAAAAGATAAAAAACTAAAACCCCTAGCACTAATCCCAATCATCTTAGCCATAAACATAAACGAGCCAAAACAGCTAGATGCTCCGCTAAATATAAAGCTAATCCAAACAGATATATCACAAGATCAAAAGTGGCAACAAGAGAACTTCGCAAAAATCTTAGGTGAAGTTTTACACAAGATAGATGAAGCAGTAGAAGATGGCTACGATGTGGTAGTTTTCCCTGAATCTGCCTTGCCACTGTTTTTAAATGAGCAGAAAATTTTACAAAATAGACTAAAAGAGTTATCTTTTCACATAAGCATAGTTATAGGCTCACTCTACAAAGAGGATGGGCTAAACTACAATGTAACCTATGCTTTTGAAGATGGCGAAGAGTTTGTAGCTAAAAAGATGGTGCTTGTCCCATTTGGTGAGTATATACCACTACCTAGTTTTTTGAAAAAACCTGTAAATGATTATTTTTTTGCGGGAGCGAGTGATTTTAAAACCGCTTTAACACCGAGTGATATAACCATAAAAGGTGTAAAATTTCGCAGTGCGATATGTTATGAAGCTAGTAGAGATGAGATATATAAAGATAATCCAGAATTTGTTTTAGCCATAAGTAACAATGCTTGGTTTAGCCCATCAATAGAGCCAACTCTTCAAAAACTGCTCATCTCATTTTTTGCTAGAAAATACAACTCTACAGTTTATCATTCAGCAAATTACAAGGGAACTGGGGTTATAAAATAGTGTATAATTTCAAAAAAATATGAGTAAATATTATGATAAACCTAAAAAATCCTAGCCTATATATAAACCGCGAACTATCATGGCTTCAGTTTAACACAAGAGTTTTAAAACAGGCTCAAGATGAGTCTAGTCCACTTTTAGAGAGGCTAAAATTTTTAGCTATCTATGGGACAAATCTTGATGAGTTTTATATGATAAGAGTAGCGGGGCTTAAAAAACTCTACAATGCTGGTATCATAGAATCAGGTGCCGATAAACTAACCCCACTAGAGCAACTTCGTGGCATTAGAGAGTACTTACAAAATGAGCTAGAGAGTGTTGAGGAGTGTCTAAGCTCTATACTTCAAAAACTAGAGGAGGAGGGGCTACACCTAAAGAGCTACTCTAAAGTTACTCAAGATGAACAAGAGTATCTAAGTAGGTACTTCACTGAGCAGATATACCCTGTAGTTATACCCATCGCTATAGATGCAACTCACCCTTTTCCACACCTAAATAACCTTAGTTTTGGGCTTATAGTAAGGCTTCAAGATATGGAAAATGAGACTATAGAGCGAATGGGTATAGTTAGAATCCCTAGAGTTTTAGATAGATTTGTAGAGCTTGAGAGCAACACCTTTGTAAGGATAGAGAGCATTGTCGCTAAACATATAGAGGATCTTTTTCCAGGCTATACACTCTTAAAATATGCTGCATTTAGAGTCACTAGAAATGCCGATATGGAGATAGAAGAGGAAGAGGCTGATGACTTTATGGAGATGCTTGAGGAGGGGTTAAAGCTTAGACGAAAAGGTGCTATGGTTAGACTTGAGGTTGAGAGTGATGGAGATGAGGGGCTTATAGAGTTTTTAAACCGCCATATAAATGTCTATACCGATGATATCTATAAACTAAAAACATTTATAAACCTATCTAGCCTTTGGCAAATAGTAAACGATAAGGATTTTTCTCATCTTCTAAGTGAGACTTTTGTACCAAAAAACCTACCACCTATAGAAAATATGAGCAACCTTTTTTCACTTTTAAACAAAGAAGATATACTCATCTACCAACCATATGAGAGTTTTGAGCCTGTAGTACAACTCATACAAGAGGCGGCAAAAGATAGAGATACCGTATCTATAAAGATGACACTATATCGCTCAGGTAAAGACTCACCTATAGTAAAAGCGCTTATGCAAGCTAGTGAAAGTGGGATACAAGTAACTGTTATGGTGGAGCTAAAAGCCCGTTTTGATGAGGAAAACAACCTTATCTGGGCAAAAGCACTAGAAAAAGCGGGGGCTCATGTTATATATGGTGTAAAAGGGTTAAAAGTACACGCTAAAGCGACACTTATAACCAAAAGAAAAGATGGAAAACTAAGGCAATATGCTCACTTAGGGACTGGAAACTACAACCCAGCAACCGCAAAGATATATACCGATATAAGCTACCTAACAAGCAAAGAGGAGATCACAAATGACCTTACTCGCTTTTTTCACTTTTTAAGTGGTTTTAGCAAAAAAGGTAAGCTTCATGAGCTATATATGTCACCAACTCAAGTGAAGCCAAAGATATTATCTATGATATTAGCAGAGACTCAAAAAGCTAGAGATGGTCATATCATCGCAAAGGTAAACTCACTAGTAGATGAGGATATCATTCAAGCTCTATATAGAGCATCAAATGCGGGGGTTAGGGTTGAGCTTATAGTTCGCGGAACTTGTTGTCTTCGCCCTGGCATTAAAGGTGTAAGTGAAAATATAAGAGTTATATCGATACTTGGTAAATACCTAGAACATGCAAGGATGTTTTACTTTAAACACGATGAGGCTGGAGTTTACTTCTCTAGTGCCGACTGGATGCCACGAAATCTTAGTCGCCGTATAGAGCTTATGACTGCCATAAAAAGTGAAAAAGCAAAAAATAAGATAATGCAGATCTTAAATCTTCAAGTAAACGATAACACTCTAGCTTATGAGCTACTAAGTGATGGTAGTTATGTAAAGGTAGAGAGGGGCAACTCAAAGGCTATAAATAACCATAAGATCTTAGAAGATCATGTAAACCGAGTCGCTAAAGCTACCAAAAAAGATAAAACTTTAGTAGCAGATGAGCTAATGGCAAATATATTTACAATAGAGGTGTAAAAATGTTACATAGTTTTAAAGGGATGAGTCCTAAAATAGGCAAAAATACATGGATAGCGCCATCGGCTGATGTTGTTGGCGATGTTGTTTGTGGAGAGGATTGCTCCATTTGGTTTGGTACAGTTGTTCGCGGTGATGTTCACCATATAAAGATAGGCGATAGAGTAAGCATACAAGATCTATCTATGGTTCATGTAACTCACTACAAAAAAGCAGATAAAAGCGATGGTCACCCTACCATCATAGGTAGCGATGTAACTATAGGACATAAAGTGATGCTTCATGGATGCACCATAGAAGATGCTTGTCTTATAGGGATGAGCGCTACCATACTAGATGGTGCTATCATAGGCAAAGAGTCTATAGTAGGGGCTGGTTCACTTGTAACTAAAAACAAAGTTTTCCCACCTCGCTCACTTATCATGGGATCTCCTGCAAAAGTAGTCCGTGAGCTTAATGATGATGAAGTAAAAGAGCTTTATGCTTCAGCGACTCGCTATGTAGAGTTCAAATCACACTACCAAAACTAACATAGATGCCAGAGTTTTTTATAGTAGCAGATATTATAGGCATTGTCGCTTTTGCTATTAGTGGATTTTTAGTCGCTATTAGAAACAACTTAGATATGCTAGGTATCCTTCTAGCAGCAACTCTAACTGCTCTTGGTGGAGGGGTTATAAGAGATGCGATACTTAGCATACCACCTTTTTCTTTTACATCTCTCTACCCTGCTCTAACCCTTGGTGTCGCTATAGCTTTGATGTTTGTATCTAAGCTATACAAAAAAGATGCCATAGAGCAACGGTGGATATTTGTAGTTAGCGATACTATCGGTTTAGTCTCATTTAGTATCACAGGGGCATTAGCTGCCATAAATGCCGACTTTAACTTTTTTGGCATAGTGATACTTAGCTTTATAACCGCTGTTGGCGGAGGGGTAACTAGAGATGTACTTATAAACAAAGTACCCGCTGTTTTAGTGAGTGATTTTTACGGCTCCATAGCTATCATCGTCGCCTTGCTTATGCTTATAGCTAGATATTTTGGCTACTTAAATGAGCTAAGCATTACCATAATAGCTATCTTTAGCATAGCCCTAAGACTAATCGCCTATAACAAAAAATGGCATCTACCTAGCCTTACTTAAAATCTTCGTCATGGTGAGACCCTGAATCAAGTTCAGGGTAACGAAAAAAAAAATCCTAAATCAAGTTTAGGATGACAACTCCCACTCAAACTCAGTGATGTTTTTCTCACTCTCATCAAAGTTTATACCTACAAGGTAGATAGGTCTGTTTTCACTCAGATACTTTTGTGCATAGTTTTTAGTTTTTATCTGCTCTAGGGCTTTTTCTTTGGTGCCAACTTTAAACTCTAAGATGTAGGTTGCATTTGGCATTTTGATTGTTAAGTCTATGCGACCTTTATTTGTGACATCTTCACCGATGATCTCTAGTCCTAAAGATTGTAAGTAGACATAGACTACACTTGCATAAAACCCTTCGCTTTTATGGATGGTGTTGTTTGTGAAGTTGTTATAAGGGATGGAAGCGAAGATGGTTTGTAGGGCAGTTTTGAACTCTTCTAGATTGTTTTCTCTTAAGCTTCTGCTTAGTGGTTTAGCATTTAGTACATCATCTTTATAGATATAAGAGATGATGTGTTTGTTTAACGATGCCTTCACCTCTTTGTTTGGGATCTTTAGCTTGTAGATAATATCCCCATCTTCATCTACTTCTACATTTTTGATGGTTAAGTAACCACTTTGATAAAGTATAACTTCAAGATCTAGGTTGTTTATATCGAAGCTAGATAGGAGCCGTTTATCCACTTGTAGATTGGCAAGATTTGGCAAAAAGTAGCTGTTTTTCTCTATAAGTTTGAGCAGAAATGTAGGAGTTCCACTCTCGAACCAGTAGTTATCAAAAAGAAAATCTTTAGCAATAAACTGCAATATATCAAATGGGTTGTACATACTGCTTCCTAGGAAGTTATAACCGTTGTACCACTCCTTTAACTCATCTAGATCTACTCCATCAAGATAGGGTTTAAAGCTTGTCTCTATATCGTTTTGGCTATATCCGCAAATATCACCATATGCTTTATCTAGTGAGATATCTACGATATTATTTAGCCCACTAAAGATAGATGTTTTAGCAAACTTGCTAACTCCTGTTAAAAAGGCAAAGCGAAGGAACTCATCGCTACCTTTTATAACACTATAGAAGTTTACAAGTCCATCTCTCATCTGTTTTGCTACTGTTGGGTTTTCTATATTGTCCAAAATTGGTTTGTCATACTCATCTATAAGTACCACTACCTTTTGGTTGTACTTTTCGTGGGCTTTTCGTATAAGCTCCTCAAAGCAACCTGCAACACTCTCCCTCTCTTCACATACAATGCCTAATCTCTCTTGGTTGTGTTTTAGTGTTCTTAGTATTGCAGTATCTAGCTTTTCTCTACTTTGAAGCAAACCTTTTGCAAAGTTGATATTGATTACTGGGTGCGAAACACTCCAATCCCACTTATCCTCAATAGCCAAGCCTTTAAATAGCTCCTTTTTTGCTTCAAAAATATTCTTCAATGTATCTACAAAAAGGCTTTTACCAAATCTTCTAGGGCGGCT
>JACDJA010000223.1_pt1 | contig 73733 bp, 97 predicted proteins | sample 7449241 | NCBI WGS metagenome assembly JACDJA01 (sample SAMN14253289, study PRJNA609438) | sludge metagenome | isolation source: initial anaerobic sludge | collected 2018-12-20 | reverse complement strand
CCGATGATATACTAGAGTATAGAGATAAAAACAAATGCTTTAAGAGTGTAGAAGAGCTAAGAAACATAAAAGGTATTGGAGATAAGTTCTTTAGCAATAATGGTGATAATATTAGTGCTAGTAAGTGTGTGAGGTAGTAAAAGGGCTTAAAGCCCTTTTATTTATTCTCCTATAGCTGCTCTAGCTGGAATAGCTTCCATAGCTTTTTTAACATTTATCATATCTTCAAATAGATCTGGATCTATAGGTTTTTTATCTGTTCCGCCATAAAGAGCTAGTGTCATATCCATAGTTATGAGGTATCTTCTACCATCACCATACTCAACCATTACAACACGACAAGGCATAAACCCACCATAGTATCTTGAGTGGTTAAACATTTTTTTAGCTACACCAAGTGAGCAAAATTCAGCGATTCTTGCATGAACTATAACATTTGGATCATCGCTCTCGATACGGAACATATTTTTCTCGCCAACTTTCATCATATTGAACTCTTCAGCGATATCTTTCATCTCCTCAAACATCTCATCTTCATCGATGTCAGCATTGACAGGAAACTCTAACATCATAGCTTGAGCAGGATCACCTGTTTCACCGATAACACCCATCATATTAGCATAGGCATCTTGAGTTTCAGAACTAAATCCCATAAATGTTGTTCCCATTTTGATCATAGTACAACCACTAAACATAACAGCTATTGCAGCGGTTGATATACCTATTCCTATTTTTCTTATCATTTTCTTCCTTCCTTTTTTTGATATTGTGATATATTAATCACAAAGTCAGTTGCTTAGTATTATAACACACAAAACTATAACTTTTCTGAAAGATTTAACGATAAATTAGACTAAAATAGCCTCTTTTTTACCCTCTTTTATAGAGCCTATAACATAGCCATCGGTACTACTTAATATATCATCAACATCCTTAGGCTTAATCACAAGAATCATACCAACTCCCATGTTAAAGGCTCTATACATCTCAGATTCATCTACATGTTTTGAGATAAGCTCAAATATCGGGAGAGTTTTGATGGAAGATTTATCGATTTGTGCCATTAGGTTATCTGGAAGTACACGAGGGAGATTTTCAACTATGCCACCACCTGTAATGTGTGCAAGTGCGACTATTTTATCTTTTAGGGCTTTAAATGTTTTAACATATATACGAGTAGGTTCAAGTAGTGTCTCTATAAGCGCTTTGCCATTAAACTCATCGTTAAAGTTCATACCCATAGTTTCAAAAAGCACTTTTCTAGCTAGTGAAAAACCGTTTGAGTGAAGACCAGAGCTAGGTAGGGCTACTAAGATATCACCAGCCTCTACTTTAGCAACTCTATCCATTTGGCTTTTTTCGGCTATACCTACCGCAAAACCAGCTAAGTCATAATCGTTATTATGATACATCCCTGGCATCTCAGCGGTTTCGCCACCTATTAGGGCACACTCAGCCTCTAAACAACCTTGTGCTATCCCTTTTACAACATCTGTAGCGGCACTTATAGATAGTTTGCCTGTAGCATAATAATCGAGGAAAAAAAGTGGAGTTCCAAAGTTACAGATAAGATCATTTACACACATAGCAACTAGATCTATTCCAACTGTGTCGTGTTTAGCAGAGTCGATAGCTAGTTTTAGCTTGGTTCCAACCCCATCAGTAGCTGCCAAAAGTACAGGTTCATCATACCCTTTTGGTAGTTCAAATGCTCCTGCAAAAGATCCTATCCCACCCAATACTCCAGCTATTTGAGTAGATTTTACAAATGGTTTAATGTTTTCTACAAAACTATTTCCCGCATCTATATCAACACCTGCATCTTTGTAACTAACTTGAGCCATCTTTTTTCCTGTAGATTAAATAGGCGAAATTATAACAAAAGTTACTTTATAGTACACTTTTTACTAATCATACAAAGCGGACAAAAGTTTACAACTCCAGCTACTAGAGGTATGGCACCTAGATAAAACCAACCATTAGCTGTTATGAAGCCTGTAGCTATTAGAGCTAAACCTACTACTATCCTTATAATGCGGCAATTTTTTCTTATTTTGTCATAGTTCATTTTAGACCTTTTCTTATAATAAATATTTTTTGAAATTATATATAAACTTTATATCGATTTGCTTAATAAAATGAGCTGTTTCTCATCTTTAAAGCTTTTTAATACAAATATGCTAGAATTTAGAAAAAAATAAGGGATAAATTTGAGAGATTTTATATATGCTGAGATGATGGTTCATGTGCCTACTTGTACATCTAAAGAGCCAAAAAATGTTTTAGTTATAAGTGGTGATAGTAAAATTTTTGAAGATGAGCTAAAAAAATATAGTGAAGGCTTGAGTGTTAGTGTTGCTAAGGATTTGGACGGTGTTAGCTCTTTAGGGGATGCGATTTTTGATGTTGCTATATGTGAAAATGAGATAGATGCCACTTTGTTAGCTCATCTAAATAGAGTTTTAAAGATCGATGGGCTTATAAGTGTGGCTAATGTTGATTTAGGGCAAGTTGAGGCTAGTAAAAAACTAATATCTTTACTTGGGACATCTTTTAAGATAGTTATGCCTTACTTTTTAGGAGATAACTCTAAAACTGCACTGCTTTGCTCTAAAGAGTATCACCCAACAGCAGATGTAAATCTCCACCGTGCAGATATGCTTGATGGGCTTGATTATTATAACTCCGATGTACATAGAGGAGTTTTTGCGATGGGTAATTATATAAGAAAAGAGTATTTAGGGGTTATCAAAAACTGATGGCATATGAGTATGCTATAGCATTAAGTGGCGGGATTGCAACTGGCAAAAGTAGTGCCGTTTCGCTTCTTAGACTAAATGGGCTTAGAGTTATAGATGCAGATGAGATATCGCATAAGATACTTGATGCTTCAGGTGAGTGGGTAAAAGAGAGCTTTGGTGAAGAGTTTGTGCTAAATGGTAAGGTTGATAGAGCTAAACTAGGTAAGCTCATCTTTGCAGATAGTAAAGCCAAAAAAAAGCTTGAGAGTTTTTTACACCCAAAGATAAGAGAAGCTATAGAGCAAGAGAGCATCAAGCAAGATAGATTTAAATTCCCTTACCTTATAGATATACCACTCTTTTTTGAGAGCGGGTCTTATCCTATAAAAGATAGTGTGGTTGTCTATACTCCAAAAGATTTGCAACTTGAGAGGTTTATAAAGCGAAATGGCTACTCGTTAGAGGAGTCTCTTAGACGAATAGAGTCTCAGATGGATATAGAGGAGAAAAAGCTAAGAGCTACTTGGGTTATTGATAACTCAAAAGATTTGAAACATCTTCAAAATGAGTGTGAAGAGTTTGTAGAGAAGATAAAAGCTAAGTTTTTATAACCCCGCAGCCTCCACAATCTTTGCTTGATGGTCTGTAATAAGTGGCTCTATAATATCATCAAAGCCACCACCCTCCATAATCTCTTCTAGCCTGTAGAGTGTTAGTGAGATACGGTGATCGGTGATACGATTTTGTGGGTAGTTATATGTTCGTATCCTTGCACTTCTATCACCCGAGCCAACTTGAGCAGCACGAGAAGCACTATCTTTTTGCATAGCCTCTTGCATCTGGATATCATAAAGTCTAGCTTTTAGAACCTTCATCGCTTTTTCTTTGTTTTTGTGCTGCGACTTTTGGTCTTGGTTTGTTACAACGATACCTGTTGGAAGGTGAGTTATACGAACTGCTGAGTCTGTAGTGTTTACACTCTGTCCACCACATCCGCTTGAACGCATAACATCGATTTTAAGATCGTTTTCACTTATGACTATCTCAACATCCTCAACCTCAGGCATAATAGCAACTGTGATAGCCGATGTATGAACTCTACCTTGAGATTCAGTTGCAGGGACTCTTTGAACCCTATGAACTCCACCTTCGTACTTTAGTTTGCTATATACTTTATCGCCCTTTATAAGAGCTATAACCTCTTTAAAGCCACCCATATCTGAGGGCGAAGTACTCATAAGCTCTATCTTCCACCCTTTAAGATCGGCATAGCGAGTGTAGGCTTCAAAAAGATCACCTACAAATAAGGCAGCCTCATCTCCACCTGTTCCTGCACGAAGCTCAACTATGATATTTCTATCATCATTTGGATCTTTTGGTAGGAGTAGAAGTTTTATCTCCTCTTCTAAAGCGGGGATTTGCTCCTCTATAGATTTTATCTCCTCCTTTGCCATATCAGCCATCTCGGCATCACCTAACATCTCTTTTGCTTCAGCCATTTGGGCTTGAAGAGTTTTGTACTCTTTTGCTTTTTGTACGATATCTTCTAAAGATGATTGCTCTTTAGATAGTGTTGTCATTCGTTTGATGTCTTGGGTGATGTCGGGAGAACTTAGCAGTTGGCTAAGTTCGTTATAACGGTTGATAAACGGAGTGAGTTTATCGGCTAGCATATATTGTTCTAGCCTATTATAGAGAGTTTAGTGCTTTGTGTAGGCGACTTACTTTTCTAGCAGCAGTCTCTTTTTTCAAAACACCTTTGCTTACAAATTTGTGGATTTGTTGATTTGCAACTTTAAATGCCACACCTGCTTCTTCTTTGTTTCCAGCTTCTATCGCCGCTCTTACATCTTTTACTATGTTTTTTAGACGAGTTCTATAAAAACGATTTCTTTCAGTTTTAACGATAGTCTGGCGAATTCTTTTTACCGATGACTTGTGATTTGCCATAAAATGAGTCCTTCTCATAAATTTAAGTTCGCAATGCTACCTTAAAAATAATTAAAATTAAGTTAAAATAAAACAATTATGCTAAAATACTCAAACTTAATTAGCTATTGGGAGTTTAGATGAGACTATTTGGTACAGATGGAGTTAGGGGAGAAGCGGGGAGTTTTTTAACTGCTAAAGTTGCTATGAGAGTAGCTATGGCAGCAGCTATATACTTTAAATCACACTCAAAAACAAACAAAATTTTACTAGGCAAAGATACTCGTAGAAGTGGCTATATGATAGAAAATGCGATAGTTAGCGGACTAACTGCTATAGGCTATGATGTGGTTCAAATAGGTCCTATGCCAACTCCTGCTATAGCTTTTTTAACCGAAGATATGAGGTGTGATGCGGGGATTATGATAAGTGCATCACACAACTCATATGAAGATAATGGTATAAAATTTTTTGACTCAAGAGGAGATAAGCTATCCCATAGTGCTGAAGAGGAGATAGAGAAGATTTTTTATAACGATGAGCTTATAGCATCTTCACAAGCTAGAGGTAGAGCGATAGGGAGTGCTAAGAGGATAGATGATGTTATAGGTAGATATATAGTTGCACTTAAAAACTCATTTCCAAAAGAGCTTTCGCTTAAAGATAAACGGATAGTTCTTGATTGTGCAAATGGGGCAGGTTATATAGTAGGTCCAACTGTTTTAGAGGAGCTTGGAGCCGAAGTTGTTGTCCTTCATGATAAGCCAAATGGGTTTAACATAAATGAGGGTTGTGGAGCTTTACATGCAAAAGATTTGGCTTCTAGTGTAAAAAAATATAGAGCAGACCTTGGTATCGCACTAGATGGTGATGCTGATAGAGTTGTTATAGTAGATGAGCAAGGTGAGATAGTAGATGGTGATCATCTTTTAGGGGTACTTGGGGTTTATCTATATAAAAATCATCTTTTAAGTGGCGGGGCTATTGTTTCAACCATGATGAGCAACAAGGCTTTAGAGGACTATATGAGTAGTTATGGACTAAAGCTTTTTAGAAGTGCAGTTGGTGATAAAAATGTGTTAGAGCTTATGAAAAAAGAGGGGATAAACTTTGGCGGTGAGCAGAGTGGACATATAATATTTAGCGACTTTGCAAAGAGTGGAGATGGGCTAGTTTGTGGTTTGCAAGTTTTAGCACTCTTGCTTAGAGATGGTGGAGCAGCTTCTAGTGTTCTTAGACCTTTTAAGCTATATCCACAAAGGCTACTAAACCTAAAGGTTAAAAACAAAATCCCGCTAAATGAGCTAGAAGGGTACGATAAACTTATAAAAGAGATAGAAAAAGATGATGTTATACATCTAGTTAGGTACTCAGGGACAGAGAATCTCCTTAGAGTCCTTTTAGAGGCAAAAGATGTTAAAAAGATAGATAAATATATGCAAAAACTAGAAGATTTTTTCAAAAAAAGTTTAAATGATTAAAAAAATAGCGATAATCTTTGCAGTTGCAATCTTCATCTTTTTACTAGATCAATACACAAAGTCTATATTTATAGATGGTTTTAGATATGAGAGTAGCTGTATAGATTTGACTCTAGCATACAACAAAGGTGTAGCATTTTCTATGTTTGAGTTTTTGCAAGAGGATCTAAAATATATACAGATAGGTTTAGTCGCTCTTGTGGTTGGGTATATGATCTACTCACTTGAGGGTTGCTACAAGATCCCCATAGGGATACTTTTTGGTGCTGCTGTATCAAACATATACGATAGATTTGTCCATGGCGGGGTTGTTGATATGGTCTATTGGCACTGCGGATTTGATTTTGCTATATTTAATTTAGCAGATGTTATGATTGATCTAGCTGTTGTTTGGATACTTCTGCTAAATTTTAAACCAAAATTGTGTATTAAGTAGTTTTTAGATATTATTGCCAAAAATTCTAATTTTTAAAGAAGGAAATCGATGCAAGTCAAAGCAAATAAGATAGATGGTGCAAATGCACAAATAGATGCGAGTATACCAAAAGATGTAGTTGAGAAAAACATAGATAAAGTTGCAAAAGAGCTAAGCAAAAGTGCAAATATCCAAGGTTTTAGAAAAGGTAAAGCTCCTGTAAATGTTATAAAAAAGCAATTTGGCGATAAGTTAGTCCAAGATGCAGAGAGTGAAGCACTAAGAGATGTGCTAAATCAGGGTCTAAAAGAGTTAGATGTCGCTATGGATGCACTTTTGGGCGAACCTATGATAACTAAGTTTGATAAAGCTGAAGATAAGATAGAAGTTAGTGTAAAAGTCGCTATGAGACCAACTATAAAACTAGATGCTTATGCTGAGCTTGTTGAGAGTTTTGATAAGCCACAAGTTAGTGATGAGAAAGTTGATGAGAGAGTTGCTAAAATCGCAGAGGCTCATGCAAAATATGTAGAGATAAAAGAGCCAAGAGCAGCACAAGATGGCGATAGTGTAACTATTGATTTTGAGGGTAGTGTTGATGGTGAGATTTTTGAGGGTGGAACTGCTAAAGAGTACGATCTAGTTCTAGGTTCTGCTCAGTTTATACCAGGTTTTGAAGAGCAGCTAGTTGGTATGAATGTAGGTGAAGAGAGAGTTATAAAAGTGACTTTCCCAGCAGAGTATGGTTCAGAAAAACTAGCAGGTAAAGATTCAGAATTTAAGATAAATCTTCATGCTATAAAAGAGAAAAAAGCAGTCGCCATAGATGAGGAGTTTGCCGCTAAAGTTTTAGTAGGACAAGAGGATAATTCACTAGAAAATCTAAAATCTCAAGTAAAAAAACAACTAGAACACGAGGCTCTTATGAAGCTTTATAACGAAGATCTAAAACCAGCTCTACTTGAAAAACTAGTAGATAGCTTAGAGTTTGACCTACCACAGTTTGTAGTAGAACAAGAGATAGATGTCCATGTAAATAAAAAAGCTAGTGGCATGAGCGAAGATGAGATAAATGAGCTAAGAGATGATAAGTCTAAATTAGATGCACTTAGAGATACATTTCGTGAGGATGCAACTAAGAGTGTAAAAGCGACTTTTATCATAGATGCACTAGCAAAAGATCAAGATGTAAAAGTTAGCGAAAGCGATGTTATGCAAACTATATACTACGAAGCTATGCAGATGGGGCAAGATCCAAAACAAGCATACGATTACTATAAAGATTCGGGATACCTACCAGCTATACAGATGTCTATAGTTGAGGATAAAGTTTTATCAAAAATCCTAGATGCTAAGATGAAAGCATAGATATGAGTTATGTCCCTTATGTAGTAGAAAAAACCTCTAGAGGCGAGAGAAGTTACGATATCTACTCAAGACTCTTAAAAGATAGAATCATTATGCTAAGTGGAGAGGTAAACGATGCCGTTGCCTCATCTATAGTGGCTCAGATGCTATTTTTAGAGGCTGAAGATCCGCAAAAAGATATATATTTTTATATAAACTCCCCTGGTGGAGTTGTAACGGCGGGTATGGCGATATATGATACAATGAATTATATCCGTCCAGATATAGTAACTATATGTATAGGTCAAGCGGCATCTATGGGGGCTTTTTTACTCTCAAGTGGAACTAAAGGCAAAAGATATGCACTAAGTCATGCTAGAATCATGATACATCAACCGCTAGGTGGTGCTAGAGGTCAAGCTAGTGATATCGCTATTCAAGCTAAAGAGATCCTTAGAATGAAAGAGGAGCTAAACCAGATATTAGCTTCAAATACAGGTCAAAAACTAGCTAAGATAGAAAAAGATACCGATAGAGATAGCTTTATGAGTGCTGATGAAGCAAAAGAGTACGGCATGATAGATGAAGTGCTAACTAAAAATATAAAAGAGTAGTATCTATAAAGGGTATGGTATGGCAGAGTTTTTAAGAGCAAAAAGCAGAAGAGAAGCTAAAGGGGCTGATGGTTTGGGTGTTGTAAAAAAAGAAGAACCAAAAAGTGAGATAGAGAGCTACTCAACTGAGGTTTTAAATGCTCTTATAAAGGATGGCTTACCGCCAACCCCTAGCAACTTTTCGCTCTACTTTGATAGACTTTTAGAAGATAAGAGCCAAAATGCCAAAGATGCTATACTAGCTATCCTTGAGTTAGAAGAGTGCAATGAAGATGAGCGGATGTTACTGCTAGAGCAAAATCTTAAAAAAGGGTTTAGTTCTATCAAAAACATACTCGCACTCACAACTAGTTTTTATAAAAACACATCGGTTATGAGCAAGATACTAAAAAAGCGTCAAGAGGAGCTAGGGGATAGCAAGAGTGATGAGCAAACTAGCAAGATTATAAACTCACTAGCTAGTGATGTAGATAAGCTAAATAGTATAGTCTCATCTCAAAACACTAGCATGAAAGAGCTTTATGATAATACAGTCAAGATCATAAAGAGTGCTGAGGGTGAGACTATATTTGATAACCAGTACGGGGTTTATAACAAGCGATTTATCTTAAACAGAATAGAGCATGAGATAGATTCAGTAAAGAGATATAAACATAAAAGCTCACTTATTATGATAGAGTTATCTAAAGATCTTAGAAGTAGTGTCCCTAGCGATAAAGCTATTGGGCTTATGACGCGAACTATATCAAGACTGCTTTTAAAAACCTCAAGAAGAAGCGATGTAGTTGCACACTATGGAAACGGTGTTTTTATTATGCTTTTAAAATATACCGATATAGAGAGTGCAAAAAAAGCGGCCGAGAGACTAAGTGATCTTATATCTAACTCTACATTTTTCTTAGGTGAAAAAGAGATACAATTAAGTGTCGCTATGGGGATAACAGATATAACAGAAGATACACTAGCTGAAGAGATAATAGTCAGTTCGATGGATGGGGTTGAGAGATCTTATGAAGAGACAGATGTTCACTATAGTGTAGCCTTGAGAGGTTAGTATGGATTTAGAGATAGTAGAGTACCCAGATAAAAGCCTTAGGCGGGTGTGTAGTGAAGTTGAGTGCTTTGATGGCTCCTTACATAGGCTTTTAGATGCTATGTATATAAAAATGTTGCAATCAAACGGTATAGGTTTAGCAGCGATTCAGGTAAATCATCCCATAAGAGCTTTGATTATAAATATACCAGATGAAGATGGTGTTCAAGATGAGAAAGATCTTCTTGAGATTATAAACCCCCGTATAGTGTTTAAAGATGGAACCATAACTTATCAAGAGGGGTGTCTTAGTGTTCCAAACTTCTATGAAGATATAGAGAGGTTTGATAAGGTTATCTTGGAGTATCAAAATAGAGACGCAGAGTTAAAAACTCTTGAAGCTGATGGGCTTTTGAGTGTTGCCATACAACATGAATTAGATCATCTAAATGGGGTGCTTTTTATAGATAAACTCTCTTATTCAAGAAGAAAAAAATTTGAAAAAGAGTACAAAAAGGCTCAAAAAGCTAAAAAACAAGAGAAGTAGCTTTGAAGAGAGTCTTTTGTGCAACATATGAGGGGCTCGATGCAAAAGTTGTTGAGGTTGAATCTACCCTAACAAAAGGTTTGCCATCATTTAGCATAGTTGGGATGGCAAGTGCTTCTATAAGTGAAGCAAAAGATAGAGTAAAATCGGCACTTTTATGCAACAACTTTGTATTTCCCCCAAAGCGAATCACCATAAATCTAGCCCCAAGTGATATAAAAAAAGAGGGGAGCCATTTTGATCTTAGTATCGCTTTACTTATCGCACTAGATAATCTTGAGGATGATTTTAGTGAGTGGTTTGTTTTTGGTGAGTTAGGGCTAGATGGTGCTATAAAATCTACCCAAGGGTTATACCCGCTACTTTTATCATTAGCAAATCAAGATGTTATAAAAAAAGCTATTGTCCCTTATGAGTCTTTAGACAAACTATCAAATATCCCAAATATTGAGCTTTATGGTATCAAGAGTCTATCTGAAGCTATAGAGCTTTTAAGTTCAGAGGTAAAAGAGCCAACTCTAAGTGCTAAAAAGATGAGCCATCAAAGCTACACTGTGGGTGAGTGGGAGTATTTTTTTATAGATGAGTACAAAGAGGACTTTATAGATGTTTTAGGTCAAGAGGTGGCAAAAAGAGCAGCTCTTATAAGTGCCGCTGGATTTCACAATATACTGCTTGAGGGTAGCCCAGGGTGTGGAAAGAGTATGATAGCTTCAAGACTTAGGTATGTTTTGCCGCCACTAAATCAAAAAGAGTTGTTAGATATTGCAAAGCTAGATGCACTCGATGATAAAGAGCCAACTTTTAAACCACTCCGCCCATTTCGCTCACCTCATCACACCTCAACGGTTGCTAGTATATTTGGTGGTGGGAGCCATAAGGCTAAGATAGGTGAAGTGGGACTAGCTCATAATGGGGTACTTTTTTTTGATGAGCTTCCACACTTTTCCAAATCGATTTTAGAAGCTTTAAGAGAACCTTTGCAAGATAGCAAGATCCGTATATCTAGAGTAAACTCAAAAGTTGAGTATCCGAGTGATTTTTTATTTGTAGCTGCTATGAACCCTTGTCCGTGTGGAAATCTTCTAAATGAGCATCTAGAGTGCAGGTGCAATGAGCTTGAGATTAAAAAGTATAAAAACCGCTTGTCTGATCCATTTTTAGATAGGATAGATCTATATGTAGTGATGCAGCAGGTTAGTCCTGATGATAAAGCTAGTGTCGATTCTAAAACTATCCATGATATGGTAAAAGAGGTACACAAAAGGCAACTATCTAGAGGTCAAAAAAGTTTTAATGCAAAGCTAAATGATGATGAGGTTGAGAGGTTTTGCTTGTTAGATGATGAGGCAAAAACGATATTAGATACCGCTATAAGTAGATTTGCTCTTAGTTTTAGAACTATAAAAAAACTAAAAAAAGTCGCTAGAACTATAGCTGATTTAGATGGAAGCAAGGTTATATCTAAGGCTCATCTTTTGGAGGCTCTAAGCTATCGAAGAAGGTAGCTTAGGCATTGTAGTAGTTTGCACTAGGGTGATAAACTACAAGTGCTGAAGTTGATTGCTCTGGGTGAATCTGAAATGTTTCGCTAAGCTCGATCCCAAACTCTTCAGGTTTTAAAAGGTTAAAAAGCCCACGATTAAGCTCAAGATCAGGACAAGCGGCATATCCAAATGAGTAGCGACACCCCTCATATGAGCTCATTTTTACATCACTTAGAGTGTTGCCCTCATCTTTTGCAATCCCTAGATCTAGTCTTATCTGTTTATGGGCTATCTCCGCTAGTGCTTCGGCTAACTCAACCCCTAATCCATGAAACTGGTAGTATAGAGTATAATCACCATCTTTATAAATCTCTCTCTCTATCTCACTAAGTTTAGCCCCCGCACTTACACAAGTAAAAGCGACAACATCGTGCCTATCGCTATGGAAAAAATCACTCAAGGCACGGTGTGGTTGTTTTGATTGTCTAGGAAATACAAACTTCTCTATCGCTCTATCTTTTATATCTTCAAGTCGCTCTTTATTTATCTCATTTTGGTTGTTGTACCCCTCGCTCTCATCAAAAACCAACAGGGTATTATCATCACTTCTACAAGGAAAATAGCCATATATGATAGTTGGCTCAAAAAGCTCCTCATCTAAAAATCTACTCTTTAGTTTCTCATAAGCAGGATAGACTATCTCATCTAGTTGTTTTTGGTAAGCCTCTTTGCTTAGCCCTTTTGAGCCATATCCCCAGCGAGATTTAAAAAGAAGTTTGTGGTTTATCCACTCAAATGCCATCTCTTTTTGTGCTTGAGTTAGTTTTAGCACTCTTCTTCCCCAAAATGGCGGAGTTGGAACAACAACATCACGAGATGGCATCTCTATCTCTTCAAAAGGTGGGATAACAACCTCTTGTTTTACTTTTATAACTCTATCTTCATCATCTTTGCCGTGGAGATCTGTATTAAAATCACCTTTTTCTATACGGCTCATAGCGACAACACCATCAAAAGCATCTTTGCAGTAAAATATAGGTCCATCGTAGTATGGGCGACAAAACTCATCGACAAAATTACGATTAAGGGCTGCTCCACCCAAAAGCACAGGGACATTTATACCCTCTTTTTTAAGCTCCTCTAAGCTCTCTCTCATAACCTGAGTCGATTTTACTAAAAGTCCGCTCATCCCTATCGCATCGGCATTTGAGTCTTTTAACTCTTTTATAAACTGACTAACTTCAACTTTTATACCAAGGTTTATAACCTTGTAGCCGTTGTTTGATAGTATGATATCAACGAGATTTTTACCCACATCGTGAACATCACCTTTTACTGTTCCAATAACTAGAGTTGTGTCGGTTTTTTTATCTATCTTTGGTAGGTATGGGTTTAGATAATCTACCGTTTTTTTCATAGTTTCAGCACTTTGAAGGACAAATGGTAGTTGCATCTCACCTTTTCCAAAAAGCTCACCTATAACCTTCATCCCATCTATAAGTATCTCATTTACTATCACTTCAGCTCTTATCTTCTCTCTAAGCGATTCAACTAGCGGTATCATCCTCTCTTTATCGCCATCCATAAGGAGTTTTTTTATCTTATCTTCATCGCTAAGAGCTAAGTACTCTTCATCCTCTTTGCTCTCATCTACTTGCTCTTTATGGCTAAAATGCTCAATAAACTCAAATAGCGCATTTGGTGTTTTGTTGAAGATAAGGTTGTTACAGATATCTTGATCGGTTTGAGAGATTTTACTAAGTGGTAGTATATGGGCAACATTTATGATAACACTTGTAAGTCCCGCTTCATAACAGTGGTGCAAAAACATAGAGTTTAGATAGACTCTAGCATTTTTATCTAGCCCAAATGAGATGTTTGAGAGTCCAAGTATCGCCCCAACTTCAGGGTATTTTAACCTTAAGGCTCTTATAGCCTCTATGGTGTTTATCCCTGCATCTTTGTACTCCTCATCACCACTTCCTAAGGTAAATGTGAGTAGGTCAAAGACAAGGTTTCGTGGGTCTATGCCGTGTTTTTTGGTAGCAAGGTCATAGATGCGAGTAGCAACGGCTAGTTTTTGCTCTATGGTTTTTGCCATACCAACTTCATCGATGGTTAAACAAACTAGAGCTGCTCCGTATGTTTTGGCTAAGTTGCACACTTTATCAAACTTATCTATCCCATCTTCAAGGTTTACTGAGTTGATTATAGCTTTTCCACCTATTAGCTTTAGTGCCTCTTCAAGTGCATCGACTTGTGTTGAGTCGGGCATTAGCGGGATAGATATCTTTTGAGCATATAGCCCCATCACCTCTTTTATATCTTTACTCTCATCTCTTCCTGCAAACCCTACACTAACATCAAGTACATGAGCTCCTGCTCTAACTTGTTGTTGAGCGACACTTAAAGTCCCCTCATAGTTCTCTGCTAAAAGTAGCTCTTTAAAGGCTTTTGAGCCTGTTGCATTGCTTCTCTCACCCACTAGTAAAAGTGAAGACTCTTGCTTAAGGGGAGTTGAGCTAAAGAGTGAAGCAAGGCTCATGCTCATCGCTCCTTGTGGCTCTTTTGGTGTAAGATTTTTTGCTTTGGTTGCTAGTGCTTTTATATGCTTAGGTGTAGTTCCACAACATCCACCTAAAAAACTAACCCCATCATACTTTAAAAAACTACTCTGTATAGTGGCAAATTCGCTATCATCCATCGGGTAGTAACTAACCCCTCCACGGTTTTGTGGAAGCCCTGCATTTGCATGTACACTTATAGGTTTACCCCAAATCTCACTTAGAGTTTTTATATGTTTTTCAACTTGAGTTGGTCCTGTTCCGCAGTTAAACCCAAGTGATAGTATCTCAAATGGCTCAAGTATAGTAGCAATTGTAGCAACATCACTCCCTATAAGCATGGTTCCACTTAGCTCAATAGTGACAGATACCATAACAGGTATGTCGCTATCCATCGCACTATTTGCCTCTTTTATCGCATTTAGAAGAGCTTTTATCTGGAGTGGGTCTTGTGCGGTCTCTATCAAAAAAACATCAACACCACCATCTATAAGAGCTTTAGCACACTCCGTGTAGCCCTCAAACATCTCATCATAACCTATATGAGCTAGTGATGGGAGTTTTGTCCCTGGTCCGATTGAGCCTAAAACAAGTCTTCTATCGCCATTTTTAGTATATTTTTGACACTCTGCTTTTGCTAAAACTGCACCTGCTTTTGCTAGCTCATAAGAGCGATCCCCTAAAGAGTACTCATCTAGCACCCACTTAAAAGCCCCAAAGGTGTTTGTTTTTATAAAATCGGCACCCGCTTCAAGGTAAGAGGCATAGATCTCACTTATAATCTTTGGGTATGTTACATTTAGTAGCTCATTGCACCCTTCATTGTCTTCCCAAGCACTTTGTGGAATCTCGCTATGTTTAGATTGGAGTTGTGTCCCCATCGCTCCATCGATTATCATCGCTCTTTTTTTTATGGTTTGTAAGATATACTCTCTAGTTTGCATTGTTAAATTCTTTAAAATATTATTTTGGATAGGATTTTAACCTATAGTTACAAAAGAGCGACTTATAAAAAAATAATAATCTTTAGTTATTAATATTATAATAAGAGTAAATTAAGAGAATATTTTGTTATAATGTTGTCAAAATTTAGTCATTTTTAGGAGATTTTTATGAGTGAAAAAGCTAAAGCTATAAAGCTTCCAACTCCGTGGAGATATAAAAGATATTTTTTATTTGCACTTATAACTGTTTTTGTTCTTGTTGTACCGTGGCTAGAGGTCGATGGGAAACATTTTTTCTTACTAAGCTTTGATAAGCTAAAACTCCATCTTGCATTTGTAGAGTTTGATATGCAAGAGCTTTACTTGATGCCGTTTTTACTTATGATCCTTTTTATAGGGATATTTGGTATGACTGTTGTTGGTGGTAGGGTTTTTTGTGGATGGATATGTCCACAGACGATATTTAGGGTGATATATCGTGACCTTTTAGAGACAAAACTCTTAAAGCTTAGAAAACGGATAAAAAACAAACAACAAGAACCAGATATGAGCATACCAGCAAACAAGGTAAAAAAAGCTATTGCAGTGTCTATTTGGGTTGTTTTGGCTTTTGTTGCTAGTGCAAACCTACTTTGGTTTTTTGTTCCACCTGAGGACTTTTTTGCCTATATGGCGGATCCATTTGAGCATATTATACTTAGTGGAACACTTTTAGCACTTGCAGTTTTTCTAGTCTATGACATCGTCTTTTTAAAAGAGGATTATTGTATCTATGTTTGTCCTTACTCAAGAGTCCAATCGGTACTTTATGATGAAAATACTGTTATGGCACTATATAACACAAACCGTGGTGGGCATATATATGATGAACATAAAAACAAAGCATTTACTAGCCAAAAAGCACTTCAAGAGGCTGAAGCTCATGCAGAGTGTACTGCCTGTGAGGCTTGTGTAACTGTTTGTCCGACACATATAGATATAAGAAAAGGGCTTCAGCTTGAGTGTATAAACTGCCTTGAGTGTGTCGATGCTTGTACTGTTGTTATGGGTAAATTAGGTAAACCTTCGCTTGTAACTTGGTCGAGTGACTATGAGATCATAGATCAAAAAGGTAAAACACAATACTTTAGACCAAAAGTTTTAGGTTATATCGCACTCCTTATAGGGATTAGTGTAGCGATTATGGTTATGGGAAGCAACAAAGAAAATATGCTCTTAAATATCAATAAAGAGAACCGCCTATACTCTATCCATAAAGAGGTAGATGGTAGAGTTGCAGTCGATAATGCTTATGAGTTTTTACTCCAAAATACACAAGGTGAAAAGATGGACTTTTACTTTGAAATCATCACACCAGATGATCTTAAAGGTAAGATTGAGATAGTGCGACCAGATAAAGCTTTTGGTGTTGTTCCTGATGTGAAGAAGAAAAAAGTAGTTCTTCTTAGAACATATGACAAGCTCTCAGATGATGCTAGACACGACACCATCATACCAATAACCATAAGAGCTTATGCAAAAGATCACGAAGATAAGATAGTTGTTTTTAGAAAATCGACCTTTACTTATCCTAGAGCCGATCTTATCGAAGATGCTAAAAAGTAAAATTTTATTTTAACCTAGCATCTGCTAAACTTTAACATAATAAGTGAGGTTTTATTATGTTTAAAAAAGTTTTAGCTGCGACTGTTTTACTCTATATGTTAGCAGGTTTTTTCCTGCTTCCATACCTGCTAAAAAAAGGTGCTATAGAGTTTGTAAAAGATAAATACAATCTAGAGCTAAACCTTGAGAGAGTTAGTTTTAACCCTTTTAGCTTCGAGTTAGAGTTAAAGGGTGTTAAGCTTAAAGATGAGCAAGATACTATGCTTTCACTTAAACACCTAAGGGCAAATCTCGAACCACACTCACTTTTATTTGGAGCTATCCATCTTCAAAATATCTCACTTATAAAACCATATATATTTACCAAAATAAAAAACGATGGGAGCTTAAACTTTGATGTTTTTAGCAAAGATGAGCCACAAGAGACTTCTACATCAGATGCACTTAGAGTTGTAGTAGATAGCATAAGGGTTAGTGGCGGTGAAGTTGAGTTTTTAGATGAGCTAAAAGAGTTTAAAACCGCTATAAAAGATATAGACATAAGAGTCGATAGCCTAGATACTAAGCAAAAAAAGTATAAAAACACACTAGCTAGAGTAGCTCTAAGGTTTGATGATGGTGGAGAGCTTAGGGCTAAAAATACTATCTCATCTTTTGAGCCACTAAAAGTAGATGCAAACCTAAATATAGAGAGATTTAGACTCTTTAGCATATATAGATATATAAAAGATATGTTAAATATTGAGCTAAGCTCAGGCTACTTGAGTGGCGATATAAATTATCATATAAATACCCTAGAGTCGATAGATATAAAAGATAGTATTTTGAGTTTAGATGATGTTAGGTTTAAACCAAAAACTAAAGATAATGACTTTGTAAGCTTAGACACACTAAGCGTTAAACTAGCTTCCCTAAAACCGCTAGAACACTCCATAGATATAGAGACCATAGAGCTTAGAGGTTTTGAGCTTGATGCTAAAAGGTTAGATGATGGTAGCTTAGATGTTGAGAGTTATTTTGCTACAAATACCCCAAAAGATAGCTCAGATAGTGAGCCAAGTGAGTGGAGTGCAAATATCTCTAAGATAGATTTGGGCAAAATCTCTTTAAAGCTAGAAGATAGAGCACTAAAACCATCTGTTACAACAACTATAGATGAGCTAAATCTAAATATAAGTGACATATCTTACCCAAGTAGCGATATGTTAAACTATAGCCTAGAGCTAAAGGCAAATGGTGCTTTTTTGTGTGATGCAAGTGGAGAGGTAAACTATAAAAACATAGCTACGCTCTCAAGTGTTGATTGTCGTGGTTTTGAGCTAAGTCACTACAACCCTTATATAAAGCAGGTTGCAAAAGAGAACTTTGAGAAGTTTGATGTTGTACTAGATAGTGCAAGTGTCGGTTTTAAAGGAGATATTGATGCAGATATTAGCCTTGATGAGCCAAAGATAGGTTTGCAAAATGGTGGAATTTTTCTAGATAATCTAAAACTCTCTACCAAAAAAAGCCCACTGCTAACTCTAAAACATTTTGAAGTAGATGGTATAAGTTTAGATAGCGATAAAAAAACCATCTATGCAAAAGATGGGAAAATCGATAGTTTTGTAGCATTTATAGATAGAGAAAAAGATGGTGCTTTTAGTTTTGATAATATCGTAGTTGTTAAACAAGCTACCAAAAAAGATGAGACAAAAAAAGATGAGCCATACGAGTTTACACTAGATAGTTTTGGTGTGCAAAACTCAAAACTAAACTTTAGCGATAACTCACTAGAAGATAGGGTGGAGCTAAGTTTAAGCAAGATAAAACTAGATGCTAAAAATATATCTACCATAAAAGATAGCAGAGTCGATTATGAGTTTAGCTCAACTTTAGGTGGTGATTCTAAAATCTACTCAAAAGCAAATATAAACACTACAACACTAGATCTTGATGGGAGATTTGGGGTGAAAAATCTACCGCTAAATAAGCTAAATCCCTACCTAAAAGACTCAACTTACATAAAACTAAATAGCGGTCTTTTTAATCTAGAATCAAAACTAACACATAAAAAAGATGAGCTAAAAGCTAGAGGAAATTTGTGGTTAGAGGGTGTTGATGTGGAGGATTATAGAGATGATAAGTTACTCATTTCACTCCCAAAGCTAAATGTAAAATCGTTTGAGTATGAAAAAGATGCACTAGATGTTAAAGAGGTGCTAGTTGATGGTTTTTATGTAGATGCACAGATAGATAAAGATAAAAATTTTAACTTAGCAGGGCTAATAAAGCAGGGTGAGACACAAAGCGAGAGTCAAAAGAGTGATTTTTCTTATAGTATCTCAAAAGTAGATTTTAAAAATGCAAATATGAGTTTTGCGGACTACTCCTTGCCTATAAAGTTTAAAACACTTGTTCATAACCTAAATGGTGCAGTTGGGGCGATATCTAGCAGGGCTAAGGAGATAACTATGCTTGAGCTTAAGGGTTCGGTTGATGATTATGGTGAGGCAGATATAAAGGGTGAACTAAAAAGTGCCGATCCAAAATCCTACTTAGATATAGGAATCGATTTTAAAAATCTAGATTTGAGTGCGATGAGTGGCTATAGTGCTGAGTTTGCGGGTTATACTATAGATGATGGGAGGCTATTTTTAGCACTCGATTATAGTGTGCTTGATTCAAAACTAAAAAGTTCAAACAAACTTAGTATAAAAAAGATAGAGTTAGGTAGCACTATAGAGGATGAAAACATAACAAAGCTTCCACTCCCACTAGCGGTGATGTTGCTTGAAGATAACAACAGGGTTATAGATATAAATCTACCGATAGAGGGTGATATCGATTCGCCCGATTTTAAGTATGGTTCGGTTGTACTTAGAGCATTTATAAACCTTATAGGTAAAGCGATAACTTCGCCATTTAGCCTACTAGCAGGAGCTATAGGGTTAGGTGATGGTGAAAATCTTGATGGGGTTTTGTTTGAGGCAGGTAAGAGTGAGATTATGCCACAACAAAAAGAGGTGCTAGATAAGATAGTGCAGATACTAGAACAAAGAGAGAAGCTTCATCTAGGGATAAGTGTAGGTTATAACATAGAGGGCGATCTTTTAGCACTAAAGAGTATCAAGCTAAAACAAGAGGTAGCAAGGTTAGTAAATAACAGAAGATCAACCATCTCTATACTAGAAAATATCTACAAAAGCTCCTACTCATCTAAAGAGTTAAAAGCACTACAAGATAGTATAAAAGAGCAGGGTGGCAACTACGACATACTCTACCAAAAAGCGATAATGTTAGAGTGTGCAAAACTTCAAGAAATTAAGGAAGATGAGGTTTTAGCACTTATAAAACTAAGAGAAGATGCCATAGGCTCATATATAGAGCAAAAAAACTTAGAGTATATGCAAAGAGTTGAGTTTTTAGCACCAAAAGAGCAGGAGCTAGATGAGCAAGAGTATTTAAAGAGTGAGTTTGTTATAGAGTTGTAGTTTTAAAGATTAAGAAAAATCACTAAAAAGATAAATTATAATTTTCCTTCACAAAAACCTACTCTATCGATTTTAGCCCACCTAAACAGATAAAATAGTATAAAAAAGGAGAATGCCCATGTTTTCAAAAGAGAAAAGAAAAGGGACAATAAGTGGAATCATCTTTGTGGCGATAGCTGCTATGGCAGCAACTGCTATAGCAGATATACAAACCATCAAAAACCTTGGAATCTCACCTCTTGTTATTGGTATAGTTATAGGTATATTTTATGCAAACACTCTGCATAATAAAACCCCAAAAGCATGGGAGGGTGGTATCACCTTTAGTGCTAAGAAGATACTTAGATTTGCTATTGTGTTTTATGGGTTTCGTATAACTTTTCAACAAATCGCAGAGGTTGGAATAGAGGGTTTTTTAGTATCTTTAATAATGCTCTCAACAACTTTTATACTCGGTACTTGGGTAGGACAAAAACTCTTTAAACTAGATAGTGATACAGCGATGTTAAATGCTTCTGGAGCTTCTGTTTGTGGAGCGGCCGCGGTTTTAGCAACTGAGCCCGTTTTAAAAGCACAAGAGCATAAAGCTGCTATTGCGGTATCTATGGTTGTGCTTTTTGGAACCATATCTATGTTTGTATATCCACTACTTTACAATATGGGTGTTTTTGATATGGGTGCTAGAGAGTTTGGTATCTATGTTGGTGGAACTATCCATGAGGTGGCTCAGGTTGTAGCGGTTCCAGCTTCTGTACCAAATGCACCAGATGAGATGGCAAATGCGGCGGTTATTGTTAAGATGACAAGGGTTATTATGATAGCTCCTATGCTCATTATTTTAGGTATTTATCTATCTTTTAGAGCCAAAAGAGTTGGTGGAGAAGCGGGTGGAGTTAAGTTAGTTATACCGTGGTTTGCGGTCTATTTTATAGGTATGGCGGGGTTTAACTCTTTGGGGCTTTTACCACTTGATGTGGTTGAACTTATAAACACCATAGATACGTTTTTACTAACTATGGCGATGACTGCCCTTGGTATCGGGACACAGTTTTCAAAGTTTAAAGGTTTAGGACTTGCCCCTGTTTATAGTGCGGGAGTTATGTTTTTATGGCTTATGGTAGGTGGTTATTTTATAACCAAATGGGTTGTTGCGACATTTTAAGATTTTTATATGTCATTCCAGACTTGATCTGGAATCCCTTTTATCGCTATTTATACGATCTTGATTAAAGTCTCCACGGGTATATGCAAAGCTTGAGATAGATTTCTTACCATAGTTAAAGATAGAGATATTTTCCTATTCAAAAGCTCTGATACTTTACTTTTATTTCCAATATAAGGTATTAAATCTTTTTGTTTTAAGTTCATCTCTTCCATTCTATATTTTATAGCTTCGATAGGATCAGGGGTTTCAATATTCCAGTTTATCTCTTCATATTTTTCAATCAATAAGGCTAAAATTTCAAGTTCATCACTCTGTGGAGTTCCTAATTTTGGATTTAAAGCCATTAATTCATCAATTCTATTTAGTGCTTCTTCGTAGTCTTTTTCTGTTTTTAAAATTTTTAAGTTCATCTACAAATCCTTTATGTTTATTTTGTCGTACTCACTGTGAGTACCAATAAACTTAACTCTTACAATTTTTCTTAAATAATCAATATGAACAACAAGCCTATAGTCATTTCCTTTTATATTAAAAACAACTCTATTGTCTTCTAAAAAAGAAGCACTAGAGTATGATTTTTTAATATCATCAGGAGTTTTCCACGCTGCCTTTTTTGTATCTTGATGCCAAACTTCCAAAGGAGTTTTAGCTTGTGGATGCTTTTTATAAAACTCTACTAATGTTCTTTTGCTTATTATGTTCATATAAAATATTATCTTTAGTTCCCTTAATAGGAACTTAGTTTATCTTATAATCTATGGTAAATTTAGATATAATAACCCTCATCTAAAGTCAAGGAGTTTAGCATGTCATCTCTACCAAACACCCTAAACTCCTACTGGCTATACAAAGAGATAACATCAAAGTTAGGGCTCTCAAACCCAACCTATAAGTACTGGAGCGGTACAAAAACTCTAAAGCTAAACAACAAATATCTCTTTTTGCAAAAAAATACTCTCCCGCAAAAGTATGAGTATGTCGAGGAGATACTTACCGACCTATCGGGCTACTTACCGATCCGATTCGCTTCAGATAGGCTCCACACAAGTCAGAGGATATTTTCATACGAAAAGATGAGGCTATATAAAGAGTTTGAGTATAAGTTTGTAGAGGATATAAAGTTTGTAAATATTAGAAGGTTTTTTAAAGAGTTTGGTATAAAAGCTTCAAAAGACTCTATCATCCATCTAGGTAGGCTAGATGAGTTAGAGATAAGTGCCAATACCACTTTTTATAACCTTAAAAATGACTATGGTGTAGTGGTGTATAACTGATGGATTTGTATTTTTTAGAGTACCGCGATCCGCTATTTGGCATTATTATATTTTTTGTACTCCTTTTTGCCATAACTCTTGTTTCATACCTGCACAACACCTATAAAAAAAATGAGGACTCAAAACATCTAGATAGTTTTTTAGATCAGTTTAAAACATCATCAACACAGATAGATTCGCTTATGGGTAGCGGTGGGTTTTCACAACAGTTTTGGCTTGTTTTAGCAGATGCTTTTAACAAAAATGGTGACTATGCAAAAGCGGTAGAGATATACTCAGAGCTTATAAAAACTTCACAAAGCTCAAAGGAGATTATGTTTTTGCTTGGTAAAACACTCTTTATGGCAGGGTTTATACAGAGGAGCAAAAAGATATTTTTAGAGCTTTTAAAAAAGTCTCCACGAAACACTCAAGCACTAAGCTACTTGATGTTGGTATATGAACAGAGCAAAGATTTTAACTCAGCCCTTGAGATACTCACACCACTAAGTGAGCTAAAAAGCGATATCTCAAGTGAAGAGATGTACCTAAAAACACATATTATTTTAAATGAACCTAGTCTAAACAAAGAGCAAAAGATAGAGAAACTTTTAGAGCTTTATAGAAAAACTCGCAAGTTAAATTATGATATATTTGAGTATCTTTTTAGAGTTGCACCTAATGTTGCTTGGGAGCATCTTGATGTATCTAGAGCTATGAGTATAGTCGATATACTATGGAGAGTTGAAGCAAAAGATTTGAATTTTGATATAATCTCACAAAGTAGTTTTCTAACAGAGCTATATAGTGCCAAAAAGTATATAGATGAGGCTAAGAGTAGTGCTATCTTTGAGTTTAACTTGCTTATAAACTCAAACGAAAAAGCAAATGCAACTCTAGGTTTTGAGTATATATGTAGCAACTGTTCACATAAACAGCCATTTTCGTTTGCTAGATGTCCATCTTGCCACTCACTTGAGGGTATGGTTGTAGATATGTTGGTTGTAAAAGATTATAGCAGGGGGCTTTTTGAAGAGAGTAACTCTTTTTTGTGATGGTAGCTCTTTGGGTAACCCAGGTTTTGGTGGATGGGGGAGTATACTTAGATATAACGGTGTAGAAAAAGAGCTAAGCGGAGCTGCGGCTAATGTGACAAATAACCAAATGGAGCTTCAAGCAGTTATAGAGGGGCTAAAGGCACTAAAAGAGCCTTGTGAGGTTGAGCTTGTAACTGATTCACAGTATGTTGCAAATAGCATAAACACTTGGCTTAGTGGATGGGTCAAAAAAGATTTTAAGGGTATTAAAAATAAGGAGTTATGGATGGAGTATTTAAGGGTTGTAAAACCACATACCATAAAAGCAACATGGGTTAGAGGGCATGATGGTCACATAGAGAATGAGCGGTGCGATAAATTAGCACGAGATGCAGCGACTAAGCTTCAAAAAGAGCAAATATGAATGAAAATATACAAAAACTATCTTTAGCACTTGGATATAAGTTTAAAGATATAAATCTTATCACTCAAGCACTCACACATAAGAGTTTCAAGCAACCATACGACAATGAAAGGTTAGAGTTTTTAGGTGATGCGGTTTTAGACCTTATAGTTGGGGAGTATCTCTATGCTAAGTTTACTAAAGCAGATGAGGGGAAACTCTCAAAGATAAGGGCTGCTTTAGTAAATGAAAACGGTTTTGAAAAACTAGCTAGATATATAAACCTAGGTGAAGCTCTTTATATGTCAAACGCAGAGCAAAATAATGGCGGAAGAGAGAAGCCATCTATACTCTCAAATGCTTTTGAGGCGGTAATGGGGACTATATATCTTGAGTCGGGTTTAGATGTGGTTAGAAAAATCGCTATAGAGCTTATAGAGAAAAACTACAAAGATATATCGCTTGATTCACTTTTTCGTGATTTTAAAACATCACTTCAAGAGATAACTCAAGCTAGATATGGTGAGATACCAGAGTACGAAGTGGTAGCATCTCGCGGACCCGATCATTTAAAAGAGTTTGAGATAAGCCTAAAACTTCAAGGCAAAGAGGTGGCAAGGGCGATAGGTAAAAGTAAAAAGATAGCACAACAAAATGCAGCCCAAAAAGCGATAAGGATACTAGAAAATGAATAGTTTTGGCAAAAGATTTAGATTTAGTACTTTTGGTGAGTCTCACGGAAGAGCGATAGGGTGCTTAGTCGATGGTGTTCCAGCAGGGCTTAAGATAGATGAGGATTTTATCCAAAGTGAGTTAGATAGACGAAAGCCAGGGCAAAATGAGTTCTCAACCGCTAGAAGTGAAGCCGATAAAGTAGAGATACTAAGCGGTGTTTTTGAGGGGCTAAGTACGGGAACTCCTATAGCGATGGTGATATATAACACCGATCAAAAGTCAAAAGACTACACAAATATAAAAGATATATTTCGCCCATCTCATGCAGATTTTACCTACTTTCATAAGTACGGACTAAGGGATTATAGAGGTGGTGGACGAAGCTCTGCTAGAGAGACAGCAGCTAGAGTTGCAGCAGGAGCGATAGCAAAGCTTATGTTAAATGAGCTTGATATAAAGGTGCTTAGTGGAGTTCTTGAAGTCGATGGTATTAGAGGTGAGCATATAGACTTTGCTAAGGCGAAAAAAAGCCCTATCTACTCACTAGATGCAAATCTAGAGGCACTTCAACAAGAGGCGATTTTAAAAGCAAAAAACTCTCATGACTCTGTGGGTGGAGTTGTAAGAGTTGAGGTAAAAAATGCCCCCGCTTCACTAGGTGAGCCGTTGTACTACAAACTAGATGCACTCTTAGCAGATGCTATGATGAGCATAAATGCCGCAAAAGCAGTTGAGATAGGTGATGGTATGCTTAGTGCTAAGCTAAAAGGTTCACAAAATAACGACCCTATAAGAAAAGATGGTTTTAGCTCAAACCATGCGGGTGGGATTTTGGGTGGCATAAGCAATGGCGATGATATAGTTTTAAATGTTTATTTTAAGCCTACTCCATCGATATTTCAAGAGCAAAAAACTATAGATATCAACTCAAATGAGGTAGATTTTTCGCTTAAAGGGAGGCATGACCCTTGTGTTGCAGTGCGAGGAAGCATAGTTTGTGAGGCGATGGCAGCTATTGTTATAGCCGATATGCTACTTTTAAATATGGGCTCAAAGATAGATGGGGTTCTAAAATACTATAAGTAGCCATTTTGATAAACAAAGAAGACTTTTTTATAAACGAGATATCCGCAAGTTCGCATAACGGCGATGATGGTGCATATATAGATGGGTTTGTTTACTCTATGGATGCTTTTTTTGAAGATGTCCATTTTAAAAAAGAGTGGGTGGACAATGCCCAGATGAGCCTAAAACAGATAGCCTATAAAGCGATGCTTATAAATATCTCAGATGCTATAGTTATGAATGCAAAACCAAAATATGCCCTTATATCTCTAGCTTTTCCAAAATCCCTAAGTCTAGATGAGATAAAAGAGTTAGCGAGTGGGTTTAACAAAGCAGCTGATGATTTTGGTGTTGAGATAATAGGTGGCGACACCATAGAAAACCATAAGATAGATATCTCTATAACTATCATCTCAAAAACTAAAAAACCAATCTTTAGAAAAACTTTAAAAGAGGGCGATTTGCTTTGTTATAGTGGAAAATTAGGTGGTGCTAAAAGAGATCTTAAAAGGCTTTTTAGAGGCGAGAAGATTAAAAAATCTTCAAGATTTATCAAGCCTAAACTAAGGGGTGAGTTTTTTTATGAGGCTTCAAAGTATATAAGTGCATCTATGGATATAAGCGATGGGCTTTTTATAGATCTTAAAAAACTCTCAAAAGCATCAAATCTAGGGTTTGAGTTTTTAGAGCCTATAAGTGATGAGGTGGGAACTTCAGCCGAAGAGTATGAGCTACTTTTAGGAGTTAGCCCAAAGCATGTCAAAAAACTAAAATCTATCGCTAAAAAACATAAACTAAAACTAACATTTTTCGCTAAAGCTATAGAGGGGAGCTACACAAATAGCTACTTAGATAACCACTTCAATTAACTAGTTTTATCTCTAGTTCTAGCTCTATATCGTAGGTAGCTTTTACTCTTTTTTTAGCTTCATCTATAAGCTTTAGCACATCTTCATAGGTTGCCCCGCCGTGATTTACTAAAAAGTTTGCATGTATATCGCTAAAAGAGGCACCACCAACTCTAAAACCTTTTAGCCCAACACCCTCTATAACTCTCCCCGCAAAGTCACCTTTTGGGTTTTTAAAACAACTCCCCGCACTAGGGGTTGATGGTTGGTTTGCTCTCATAGCCTTAAAAATTGCTACTCTTTTCTCATCAAAGCCGTAGCTTAGCTTAAAAGTCGCCTCTAATATAGTTGAGTCTATCTTGGTGTAGCGGTAGCCAAAATCTATATCTTTTTTTAAAATCTCACCGTGACATGTTTTTATACTTATAATATTATCAAATATCTCAAACTCTTTAAGCCCTGCATTCATAAAGACTAACCCGCCTAAAGTTCCAGGGAGTGAGCTTAAAAACTCAAAATCTGATATATTGTGTTTTTTGGCAAATGAGAAGATCTTGCCCGATGGTGTTGCCGCACCTATGCTAAGAGAGTTATCTTTTATATTTATATAGTCAAACTTTTTGCTTAGTTTTGCAAGAGGTGGAGGGTTTTGTGATACTACAAGGTTATTGCATGAGCCTATTAAAAAATGCTCATCTCGCAGCTCATTGCACTCATCTATGATGTCTACTTCTACTTTTGGACCTATTTTTATAGATGAAAAAACAGAAAAATCTATAAGTTTTTTTCTCATCTAGTCTATAAAAGTTGGTATCATATTGAAGATATTTGTATCAAATGTTGAGATAGAATCAAGCATCCACGGCATAGTTAGTACTAAAACTACAGCAACAGCGATGATTTTTGGTATAAAACTTAGCGTCATCTCATTTATCGATGTAGTAGCTTGAAATATACTAACACTAAGCCCAACTATCATACCTGTAAAAAGGGCAGGAAAAGCAAGCATTAGAGCCATCTTAAATGTCTCCACACCTAATGCTATAAGTTTAGCTTCCATCGTTTATGAGTCCCTTAGCTCTTTATACTCAGTTGGTATCATAAAATCTTTGCTTTTTATACTAGCATCATAAAAGCCGTGCTTATAGCCTAGTTCAAAGAGTTTATCTATCGCTTTAAGTTGAATATCGCTTAGTTCTATGGAGCTATCATTTGCATATAGCTCAAGGTATCTATCTAGTGTTGGGGCATCTATACGGACTAGATTTCGCTCAAGAAGCATTTGTGAGAGTTTATGTTTATGCTCTCTTGCAACTTTGACTGCTTTTGTTAGAGTTTGTTCGTATTCTATAGCTTTATTTAGTGGCAAGGCTCTGCTTATAGCCATACCACCTAGTGGGAGTGGAAGCTCATCTTTTGCAAGTTCTAGCCAGATATCCCAAAGCTCTCGCTCAACCTCTAGCTTATCGCTAAAAGTTAAAATACTCTCATGTATAAGTACTCCCGCATCGACTTTTCCATCTAGCACGGCATCTTCTATATCTAAAAAGTTCATATAGACTATCTTAGCGTCAGGGTAGGCTATACGAAAAAGTAGAGCATTTGTGGTATCTTTTCCACTTAGTGCAACCTTGAAGTTTCTCTTTAGAGTAACACCTTTTTTCTTTATGATTTTAGGACCATAACCCTCACCAAAACTAACTGCGGTTTTTAAAAGTGCATAGTTCTCTCTTATGTGTGGATATAGAGCAAAACTTATAGCGACTATCTTATACTCACTTTTTAGTGCCGCTTCATTTAGTGTTTGTATATCTTGAGCTATATTATTAAAACTTATACCACTCATATCTACCCAGCCAAATTTTATGGCATAGTACATAAAAATATCATCGGCATCTGGGGAGTGGGCTATTAACATACTTTTTTTATTCATAAACTAGATTTTAACCAAATAACGATAAAATATCTCTTTATCTACAAAAACTCTGCTTTTATGCAGTTTTATAAAGATGTATACAGATAGATAAATTTTAAAAATAGGTGTCTAAAATATGGATGAAAATAAGAAAAAATCGTTAGATTTAGCTCTAAAACAGATAGATAAAGCCTTTGGAAAAGGCACTCTAATGAGGCTAGGTGACAAAGAGATAGTCCCTATAGAGGCTATAAGCACAGGCTCTCTTGGGCTTGATCTTGCCCTTGGGATAGGCGGTGTTCCAAAAGGTAGGATTATAGAAGTGTATGGACCTGAGAGTTCAGGTAAAACAACTCTAGCACTTCAAATAACAGCAGAGGCTCAAAAAAGTGGCGGTGTTTGTGCATTTATAGATGCTGAACATGCTCTTGATGTACTCTATGCAAAAAATCTTGGTGTCGATGTTGAAAACCTTTTAGTTTCACAGCCAGATTATGGCGAACAAGCTCTTGATATAGTTGAGACTGTTGCTAGAAGTGGTGCGGTTGATCTTATAGTTGTCGATTCAGTCGCCGCTCTTACCCCTAAGTCTGAGATAGAGGGTGAGATGTCTGATCAAAATGTTGGTGTTCAAGCTAGACTTATGTCAAAAGCTCTTAGAAAGCTAACAGGTGTTTTACACAAGATGAACTGTACTGTAATATTTATAAATCAAATCCGTATGAAGATAGGTATGATGGGGTATGGCTCACCAGAGACCACAACAGGTGGAAATGCACTTAAGTTTTATGCATCTGTTCGTATCGATGTTCGTCGTATCGCTTCACTAAAACAGGGTGAAGATCAGATAGGAAATCGTGTAAAAGCAAAAGTTATAAAAAACAAAGTCGCTCCACCATTTCGTCAAGCTGAGTTTGATATTATGTTTGGAGAGGGTATCTCTAAAGCGGGTGAGCTAGTCGATTATGGTGTGAAGCTTGATATCATCGATAAAAGCGGTGCTTGGTTTAGTTATGGCGAGACAAAACTAGGTCAAGGTAGAGAAAATGTTAAAGCTAAGTTTTTAGAAGATAAAGCTCTAGCTAGTGAGATAGAAGAGAAGATAAAAACAGCTATAGGTTTGAGTAACCTTATATCTATGGGTGCAGATGAGATAAATGAGGAGGTAGAGTAGGATGTTTATAAACGATGTACAAGCTATAGAGGTGATGGACTCAAGAGGGAATCCAACAGTTAAAGCTACAGTTGAGTTAAGTGATGGGAGCATAGCTAGTGCGATAGTTCCTAGTGGAGCTTCAACAGGAAAAAGAGAGGCACTTGAGCTTAGAGATGGCGGGTCTCGCTATATGGGTAAGGGTGTATTAAAAGCAGTTGAGAATGTAAATGGAGCGATAGCTGAAGCTCTAATAGGGTTAAGCCCTTATAATCAAGCAGTAGTAGATGCAACTATGAAAGAGTTAGATGGCACAGACAACTACTCAAATCTTGGAGCAAATGCAGTGCTAGGTGTATCTATGGCGGTAGCTAGAGCGGCTGCTAAAAGTCTAAATGTACCACTATATCGCTATTTGGGTGGTGCTAATGCTATGGTTATACCAACACCTATGTTAAACATTATAAATGGTGGAAGTCATGCCGATAATTCGGTAGATTTTCAAGAGTATATGATTATGCCTATCGGTTTTGATGATTTTACTACAGCACTTCAAGCAAGTGCAGAGGTTTATCATAACCTAAAAGATATACTAAAGTCTAAAAAACATAGTACCGCTTTAGGAGATGAGGGTGGTTTTGCACCAGACCTTAGCTCAAATGAGGAGCCTATAGAGGTTATTATGGAGGCTATAAAAAAAGCAGGTTATAAAGCGGGAGAGCAGATAGCTATAGCACTTGATATTGCTGCTAGTGAACTAGTTTGTGAGGGTGGTTATAGGTTAGATAGTGAAAATAGAACTCTAAGCTCATCTGAGTTAGTTGATTATTATGTAGACTTATGTAACAAGTACCCGATAGTCTCCATAGAAGATGGTTTAAGCGAAGATGATTGGGATGGATGGAAAATTCTAACCCAAAAATTAGGCGATAGAGTTCAGCTAGTAGGAGATGATCTCTTTGTTACAAATGCTTCGATTTTAAATGAGGGTATCCAAAAAGATATAGCAAACTCTATACTCATCAAGCCAAATCAGATAGGTTCAGTTAGTGAGACTATGCAAACGGTTCGCTTAGCTCAGAGAAATGGTTATAAATGTGTTATGAGTCACCGCTCTGGTGAGAGTGAAGATGCTTTTATAGCAGACTTCGCAGTTGCACTAAATTGTGGTGAGATAAAAACAGGCTCAACCGCAAGAGGTGAGAGAAGTGCAAAATATAACCGTCTTTTAGAGATCGAAAATGAGACTCTATATGGTGAATATATAGGCAAGGTGCTTTTTAAGTAGATGAGCAGAAGTGAACTTTATGAAACTATAGAGTTTAATGAGGGGTTTTTTCAAAGACACCTTGGTATCTCTTTTGTAAAGTTTCTCTTTTTAGTTGTAGTTGTTGTTGGGTTTGGTATATATATGGGGTTGCTTTTATATGGTAAAAACTCACTAGAGGTGCTACTAAATCTTAGAGATTATGAGGTGCATCTACAACAAGATATAAGTGAGTTAAAAGTTCAAAATGCTCAGCTTCAAAAAGACTATTTTGAACTTAAGATGATTAGTCCAAAGTAGCTACAAGGGTTTTTATGGGAAGATTTTTTTTATTTATATGTATCTTTATAACTCTTGATGCTAGAGAAAATCCATTTTTCTCAACCAATGAGGGCGATGATATCACCATAAGTACAAACAGAGTCAAAGAGCTTGAGAGCTTTGATAAGCAGAGCATAAAACTAGACTCAAGTGCTAGAGTCCTAAAGAGTGTCACACTTGAGTACAAAAATCTAGATGGCTCCATCGAGCATAAAACTATCAATATAGAGAAGAAAATCGATTGGCATAATCCTATAGAGATCTCTCAGATTAAGCCGATAAAACCAGAGCCTATAGTAGCTAAAAAAGATGAGCCCAAAGAGTCTGTTAGAGATGCAGTAAAAACCGATCCATACCTTAGCAAGATAGAGCCAAAAGCTATAGGTTATAGTGTTGAGGTGTATGATAAAAAGATAAAACTATACGGTTCAGATAAGCTTTTGCGAGAGTTTATGATAAGTATGCCTTGTAGGGTTGTTTTGGACTTTGAGTCTGCTAAGATGGTAAAAAACCAAACCATAAAAGTTAGTAGTTCGATATTTACAGACCTTCGCATAGGGTATCATGATGGTTACTATAGGATGGTTTTTGAAGTTGATGGCAAGTACCGATACAAACTAAACAAAACACCCTATGGCTATGATATAGAGTTTTTTTAAAGCAGGGATTTAAACTGAGCTAAAATCCTATCTAAGCTCTCATTGCTCAAACTTTTTTTATAAGATGTGAGTATCTCTCTAGGTGCCACAACTCCCCCTAATCTAGTAAAGATAACTCTCATCGAGTTTAGCAGATCATCCCCACCACCACCCGAATGTGTCGCTAAAAGTATAGTTTTTAGTACAAATAGATCTCTAAAGTCATCCCCTATCCTAGATATCCATGCGATCATATTTAAAAGAGTTGGCGGCGGTGCATAGTTGTATTCGGGTGCTACAAATATATACCCTTTTGAGATGAGCATCTCCTTAGCTAGTGTTGTGGCAACTTGTGGTATCCCATCATCTTGCTCCTTTTGGGTGCTATACATCGGAAGCTCAAGCTCTGGTATTTTTACTATTTTAGACTCTATATCTATATGAGTTAGGTGAGTCTCTATCCTTTTTGCAAGTTTTAGATTCTCATTTAGACTTGCCACAAATATTATTACCATTTTTTACCCCATAAATTTTTTCATCAATCTTAGCATTTTAGAAGTTTAGAAGAGATTTAACCTTGTAGCTTTTTCTATGTATTTTGCTATAGCCATACTTTTTTATAAGCTCTATATGTCTAGCGGTGCCATACCCTTTGTGTTTTTCTAGTTCGTATTGTGGGTAGAGTTTTGCTAGTTTTACTATATCTCTATCGTGGGTCACTTTTGCTACTATAGAAGCGGCACTAACCTCGGCTATTTTGCTATCTGCTTTTATTATAGTAGTTATATTTTTAACACCAAATGAGCTATTTCCATCAAATATATACTCATCACTTTTTATATTTGTTAAAATCTCTTCCAAAGCAAACTTTATGCAGTAAGATATGCCATGCTCATCTATGGTATCGGGTGAAATCTTCACTATATGGTATGTTGAGTTTTGTATGATCTGCTCAAAAAGCGACTCTCTTTTTTTTGGTGTTAGTTTTTTAGAATCACTTAAGCCATCTATATGGTTGTGCAAAACTAGCCCCACTACTACCATATCACCAGCTAGTGGACCACGACCCGCTTCATCAATACCACATATCACAGTGACAATGCCCATCTATCAAAAGGGAGTATCTCAACTTTTGCAAAAGGGTGGTTTATGGTTATTTCATTGTTTACACTAACAATATTTATAGTTTTTACACCATGCATAAATATAAAACTCTCCATCGATTCTAGTTTTTTAAATATAGCTCTCTCATCTGCAAATGGACTAGCTAAGACCACCATATTTTTAGATGGTATATAAAAATCGACCCCCTCATCATAAAAAGAGTCGTGGTTAGATTTTAGAAGCTCTAAGTATATAAGATTTTCAAAAATACGGCTAAAGTTTTTGATATTGCTTAGGGCGTTTTTGAGAGTTATATCACATATATATAGTTTTTTTGTAGCTTTTGGGTGGTTTAGTTTTGGTAGTTCATGTATGTAGTTTCTCTCTAAAAGGTTTGCATATGAGCTATAGAGTTTATCTTTTGATATTTTTATATGGTTTTTTAACCTCTCATATATAGCAAAGGGGGATATTTTTTGTGCTAACATCTTGCTTGATTGCAAGAGTATATTTAAAGGTATCTCATCTAGGCTAGTTTTAAGAAGATTTTGGATGCCATATATCCGCTCATCTGAGGTTTTTTGGTAAAACTCATAAAAGCCACCAAGATTAAGGTATTGATTTAAGGCACTAACATCATACTTACCCTCATAGGCTAAAAACTCCTCGTAGCTTAGTGGGTATAGACGCAAGGTTTTTAAAAAATCATACCCTAGATTTAGCTCAGATGATAGTATAAGTACAGGGACATTTGGTATATTTATGGTTGATTTGTAGTTATCAAGCACTAATGTATCTATGTGGTTTTTAAGACAAAACTGACTTAGCAAAGTGTTTAGTCCATCTATATCTAACCTAAAATCACTACAGTTTATATATAGGTAGCTCCCTTTTTTTAAACCACTAAGGTGGTTTTTTATAAGTTTAGTTTTGCCCGAACCAGCAACTCCTACTACCATATAACTAATATTTTCTTCAAGAGAGAGTTTTCGCGAGTAGTTTTTGTCGATTTTTATATCGAGTTTATACAAATCTTCTAGTAAATTTAACATAAATAATTTTATCACTTCCTTGCTTAAAGGAAACAAATTTTATAAAAATAGAGAATTTGACCCTATTTGTATTGTATTTTGAAACTCATTTGGGTACAATTGCGTCCCTTAAATATAGTTAGGCTAACCTAACGAGTTCTTTAAAGAAGGAAAAAAATGGAAAAAATTCGTTTGAAGTTAAAAGCGTATGATCATCGTGTACTAGATAGATCAGTAGCTTCAATAGTTGAGGCAGTTAAGCGTACTGGTGCAGTAATCCGTGGTCCAATCCCACTACCTACTAAAATTCGTAAATATACAGTTTTAAAATCACCACATGTTAACAAAAAGTCTCGTGAACAATTTGAGATAAGAATGCATGGAAGACTAATCGATATAGTTTCTGCTACATCTGATACAGTTGATTCTCTTATGAAGCTTGATTTAGCACCTGAAGTGGATGTTGAAGTTCGCTCAATGGATAAATAGGAGGAATAGATGGAATATATCGTAGAAAAAATTGGTATGAGCCGTACAATAGGCGATCAAAGTAGACCAGTAACTCTTTTAAAAGTTCTTGATGCAAAAGTTTGTGAACTAAATGAGAACGGTACTGCTATAGTAGCTTATACAAACGGCAAAAAAACAAACAAAGCAACAGAAGGTCAGCAAAAAAAATACAGCCTTTCTGCTGAATTTAACCGTTTTGTAACTCTTGAAGTAGCAAATACTGAAGCTGGAAATATAGACTTTACTCCACTAAGTGAAGCAAAAGTTGTAAAATCGACTTTTAACACAAAAGGTCGCGGTTTTAGTGGTGCTATGAAAAGATGGAACTTTGGTGGTGGTCCAGCTGCGCATGGTCATAGATTTGGAAGACGAACAGGTTCTATAGGTAACGCAGAGTTCCCTGGTCGTGTTATGAAGGGTAAAAAGATGCCTGGACAATACGGAAATGAGAAAAACAGTGTTAAAAATGAGATTCTCTCTTTTGATGCTGAAAATAATATATTAGTAGTTGTAGGCTCTGTTTCAGGTGCAAATGGAGCATTAGGACGAATAAAGGTAGCTAAATAATGAAAGCAATAGTACTAGATGATAAGATGCAAAAAGCTTCTGAAGTAGCACTACCACAAAGTTTTGATGGTATAAACCCTCATAACCTATACCTATATGTAAAGTCAGCTCAAGCATCATTTAGAGCTAACTCAGCTCATACTCTAACTCGTGCAGAAGTTAGAGGTGGTGGTAAAAAACCTTGGGCTCAAAAAGGTGGCGGTAGAGGTCGTGCTGGTTCTAGAAGAGATCCATCATTTGTTGGTGGTGGTGTAGTTTTTGGACCAAAAAACAATAGAAACTATGATCTTAAAGTAAACAAAAAACAGAAAAAACTTGCACTAAATTTTGCACTAAATGAGCATGCAAAAAATGGTTCACTGTTTATAGTAGATAGCATTGAAATTGCATCAGGCAAAACAAAAGATGCTGCTGCGATGTTTAAATCGTTAAACCAAAGAGATACACTATTTGTAAAAGCTCTTTTAGATGAAAAAACATATCTTGCGTTTAACAACCTATCTATGACATATGTTATAGAAGAAAATGAGCTAAATGCTTACCTAGCTGCTACATATCGCTCAGTAGTGATAGAAAAAGCAGTTTGGGAAAATCTTGTAAGTGGAGCTAACTAATGGCAGATATTACAGATATCAAATCGATATTATATACAGAGAAAACTCTAGCGATGCAAGAGAATGGTGTACTTGTAGTACAAACTTCTCCTCGTATGACAAAAAACTCTCTAAAAGAGGTTTTTCGTGAGTACTTTGGTGTTACTCCATCAAGAGTAAACTCACTAAACCAAGAGGGTAAAGTTAAGAGATTCCGCGGAAGAATCGGAAAACAAAATGATTTTAAAAAGTTCTATGTAAAGCTACCAGAAGGTGCTGCGATAGAAAGTTTGGCGGTGTAGTATGGCAATGAAAACTTATAAACCAACAAGTCCAGGTCGTCGTTTTATAACAAACATCGATAGTGGTGATATTACAGCAAAACCTAGTGTTAGATCACTCCTTATAAAGCTTCCAGCAACTGGCGGTAGAAATAACAACGGTCGTATCACTTCTCGTCATAAACAAAGAGGTGCTAAAAAGCTATATCGTCTTATAGATTTCAAAAGAAATAAGTTTGATATAGAGGGTAGAGTAGCTACTATAGAGTACGACCCATATAGAAACTGCCGTATCGCTTTAGTAAACTATATCGATGGTGAAAAAAGATACATCTTAGCACCACAAGATATAAAAGTAGGTGATAAAATAGTAGCTTCAACTAATGTTGTAGATATAAAAACAGGAAATGCACTAAAGCTTATCAATATACCTGTTGGTACACTTGTACACAACATTGAGCTAAAACCTGGTAAAGGTGGACAGATAGTTCGCTCAGCTGGTGGATCTGCTCAAATCATGGGTAGAGATGGTAAGTATGTTTCTCTTCGTATGCCATCTTCTGAGATGAGACTTGTTTTAGGTGAGTGTATGGCTACTGTAGGTGAAGTAGGAAATGAAGAGTATATCAACATGGTAATCGGTAAAGCTGGTAGAACTAGACATATGGGTATCCGTCCACAAACTCGTGGTTCGGCGATGAACCCTATAGATCACCCGCACGGTGGTGGTGAGGGTAAAACAAACTCAGGTCGTCATCCAGTTACTCCATGGGGTAAACCAACGAAGGGTTCTAAAACTCGTCGTAAAAAAGCAAGTGATAAACTAATAATCACTCGCCGTAAATCAAATCCAAAGAGGTAGTTAAATGGCTAGAAGTGTAAAAAAAGGTCCATTTATAGATGATCATTTAATGAAAAAAATCGAGGGTGCAAAATCTTCTAAAAAACCGATCAAAACTTGGTCAAGAAGAAGTATGATACTCCCAGATATGGTTGGGCTAACTATAAATGTTCATGATGGTCGTAAATTTGTACCTGTATATGTAACAGAGAATCACATTGGGTATAAGTTGGGTGAATTTGCTCCAACTCGTACATTTAAGGGCCATAAAGGCTCAGTTCAGAGAAAAGGGTAAATGATGGCAAGAGCATTACTAAAATTTATCCGTGTTTCACCAATAAAATCTCGTCTAGTTGCTAGAGAGATTCAAGGTATGAATGCAGAAGAGGCACTAGCGGCATTAGAGTTTACTCCAAACAAAGCTGCTCGTATAATATATAAAGTTGTAGCTTCAGCAGTTGCAAATAGCGGAAATGAAGCAAAAGATTGTGTTATTACATCTTGTCGTGTTGATAATGGTCCTGTTCTGAAAAGATTTCGTCCTCGTGCAAGAGGGATGGCATCAGGGATTAGAAAACCTACAGCACATATCTTAGTAGAAGTAGAGGGTAAATAGTATGGGTCAAAAAGTAAATCCTATCGGTCTTCGCCTTGGTATTAACCGTAACTGGGAGAGCAGATGGTTTCCAAATTTTAAAACCGCAGCTGCTTCACTAGGTGAAGATCACAAGATTCGTAAATATCTTAAAAAAGAGCTTTACTATGCTGGTGTTTCTAATATCATTATAGAGCGAACAGTAAAAAAGCTTAGAGTAACTATAGTAGCTTCAAGACCAGGTATCATTATCGGTAAAAAAGGTGCAGATATTGAGAAGCTAAGACTAGAGCTAGAGAAAATAGTAAGCAAACCTATCTCTTTAAACATTAAAGAGGAGAAAAAAGCTCAAATCTCTGCTCAGCTTGTAGCTGAAAATGTTGCTACTCAACTAGAGCGTCGTGTTGCATTTAGAAGAGCTATGAAAAAAGTTATGCAAAATGCACACAAAGGTGGAGCAAAGGGTATAAAAGTTTCAGTTAGTGGTCGTCTAGGCGGTGCTGAGATGGCTAGAACTGAGTGGTACCTAGAGGGTAGAGTTCCACTTCATACACTAAGAGCAAAAGTAGATTATGGTTTTGCTGAAGCTCACACAACTTATGGTTGTATAGGTGTAAAAGTTTGGATATTTAAAGGTGAGGTTTTAACTAAGGGTATTCCTGCTGAGTTAAAAGAGGAAAAACCTGCTCAAGCTCGTCGTCCAAGAAAAAATCCAAAACGCGAAAATAGCGGAAAGGGTGAATAGTCATGTTGATGCCAAAAAGAACAAAATATCGTAAGCAGATGAAGGGTCGTAACCGTGGTTATGCAAGAAGCGGTTTCTCTTTAGCTTATGGTGATATAGGTATAAAAGCTACTGAAGCTGGTAGAATAAACTCAAGACAGATAGAAGCGGGTCGTATTACTGCTACTCGTCACATAAAAAGAGCTGGAAAGATTTGGATAAGAGTATTCCCAGATAAACCACTAACAGCTAAACCACTTGAAACTCGTATGGGTAAAGGTAAAGGTTCAGTAGATCAGTGGGTTATGAATATAAAACCAGGTCGTATAATATATGAGATGGCTGGTGTTCCAGAAGAGCTTGCTCGTGAAGCACTAACTCTTGCTATGCACAAGATGCCATTTAAAACTAAAATTGTAACTGCGGAGATGAGCCATGAAATATTCTGATTTAGCAGGAAAAACTCTAGCTGAGCTTCAAGAGATGCTTAAGCAGAGAAAAACAGAGTTATTTACTCTAAAGATTAAAAAACAGATGATGCAACTACAAAATACAAGCGAACTTCGCATTGCAAAAAAAGATGTTGCTAGAATAAATACCGCAATAAGTGCGATAAAATAGGGGCTAGCGATGACACATAAGCGTGAAATTCAAGGTAGTGTGGTAAAGATTGCAGGCGATAAAACTGCTACTGTATTAGTAGAGCGTCGTGTAATGCATCCACGTTATCATAAAGTTGTAAAGCGTTTTAAAAAGTACTTAGTACATGATGAACGCAATGAGTTAAAAGTTGGTGATGAAGTTATAGCTACAGAGTGTCGCCCATTATCTAAGACTAAATCTTTTAGACTTAAAACAGTAGTATCAGGAGAGAAGTAATGATTCAAAGTTTCACTCGTTTAAATGTTGCTGATAATACAGGTGCTAAAGAGATTATGTGTATTAAGGTATTAGGTGGATCTAAAAGACGATATGCAACAGTTGGCGATGTAATAGTCGCATCTGTTAAAAAAGCTACACCTACATCAAGAGTTAAAAGAGGAAAGGTAGTTAAAGCTGTTATAGTTAGAACTGCTAAAGAGATCCAAAGAGAGAGTGGTGCACTTATCCGTTTTGATGATAATGCCGCTGTTATCTTAGATGATAAAAGAGAGCCAATAGGTACTCGTATATTTGGACCAATTGCTCGTGAAGTTAGATATTCAGGTTTTATGAAGATAGTTTCACTTGCACCGGAGGTTGTGTAATGGCAAAGCTAAAGATAAAAAAAGGTGATATGGTAGAGGTAATCGCTGGAGATGATAAAGGCAAAAAAGCTGTAGTTCTTCAAGTGTTACCAAAGAAAAACCAAGTAGTTGTTGAGGGTTGTAAAGTAGTAAAAAAAGCTACTAAACCAACTGAAAATAATACTAAAGGTGGACATATAAATAAAGAGATGCCGATCGATATCTCTAATGTTCGCAAAGTGGAGGCTTAATTATGGCTCGTTTAAAAGATAAATACTTAGCTCTTAAACCTGAGCTTCAAAGTGAATTGGGTTTAAGCAATGTTATGCAGATACCAGAGATTGAGAAGATAATCATATCTGTTGGTGCTGGTTTTGCTATGAAAGATAACAAGCTTATGCAAAACATAGAAGATACTATCACTAAAATAGCTGGTCAAAAAGCTAGTACGATAGTAGCTAAAAAATCGGTTGCTGGTTTTAAAGTTCGTGAGGGTATGCCTGTTGGTGTTAGAGTAACTCTAAGAGGCGAAAATATGTACAACTTTTTAGACCGCCTTATCTCTATAGCACTTCCTCGTGTTAAAGACTTTAGAGGTGTTGCTAGAAACGGTTTTGATGGTAGAGGAAACTACAACTTTGGTATACAAGAACAACTGATTTTCCCTGAAGTTAGTTATGACTCAATCATGCAAATACATGGTATGAATATAACAGTAGTAACTACTGCAGATAACGATAAAGCAGCGTTTACACTACTAGAAAAAATGGGTATGCCATTTACTAAAGGGAGCAACAATGGCTAAAAAGTCAATGATAGTAAAAGCAGCAAGAGAGCCTAAGTTTAAGGTTAGAGGATATACAAGATGTCAAGTTTGTGGTCGTCCACACTCTGTTATAAGAGATTTTAAACTATGTCGTGTATGTTTTAGAAAAATGGCAAATGAGGGTCTTATCCCAGGCGTTAGAAAGTCAAGCTGGTAAGCTTTGAAACTACTAGTGATTAGCAAAGGAAAAATATAATGGTAAATGATTTAGTAGCAGATGCACTAACTCGTATCAGAAATGCTGGTATGAGAAGACTAGACACAACTGTACTTCTTCACTCAAAAGGTGTTGAGTCACTTGTAAATATTCTAGTTGAGAAAAATTACATCGAGAGTTGTAATGTTGTAGAGGATGGTGCTAAAAAAAGCATCAATGTTGTTTTAAAGTATGGTGAGAATGGTAGAAGTGTTATCAATGAGATAAAAAGAGTTTCAAAACCAGGTCGCCGTGTTTATAAAGGTAGAGATGAGATAAAAAAATTTAAAAATGGCTATGGTACTATCATAGTATCTACATCTCGTGGAATTTTGCCAAATGACAAAGCTTTTGAGCTTGGTGTTGGTGGCGAAGTTATGTGTACGGTTTGGTAAGGAGAAGATATGTCAAGAATTGGTAAAGCACCTATAGATTTTGCTTCAGATATATCTGTAAGCACAAATGGAAATATCATCACTTTTACTAAAGGTAAGCACAAGATAGACCTAGATACAAAAGGTCATGTTGGGTTTGATATAGATGGAAATGTACTAACTTTTAAAGCACTCTCAGATGCAAAAGAGCATCGTGCTTTTTGGGGAACATATAGATCTTTAGCTTATAACATCGTAACAGGATTAACTACAGGCTATACAAAAACACTTGAGATAAACGGTGTTGGTTATAGAGCTAGTGTAAGTGGAAAAATCCTTAAACTCCAACTTGGTTTTTCTCACGATATAGATTTTGAGATGCCAGAGGGTAGTGAGGCTAGTGTTGAGAAAAATATTATTACACTAAAAAGCCACGATAAGCAACTTTTAGGTCAAATAGCATCAAAAATAAGATCTTATAGACCACCAGAGCCGTATAAAGGTAAAGGTATAAAATATAGTGATGAAGTTATCATGCGTAAAGCTGGTAAAACTTCTAAAAAGTAAGGGAGTATAGATGAATGCAAAAGTATTAAGAAGCAAGATTGCAAACCGTTTAAGAAGAAAACGAAGCATTCGTGCAAAGATTTCTGGTTCTGAGTCTCTACCTCGTGTAAGCATATTTCGCTCAAATAGATTTTTAAGTGTACAAGCTATAAATGATGAATCTGGTGTAACACTAGCAAGTGCTAACACTAAAAAAATCGGTAAATCAGCAAACAAAGACTCAGCTTCTGAGCTAGGTAGAGTTTTTGCAGATGAGCTTAAGAAAGCTGGTATCTCAAATATAGTATTTGATAGAAATGGCTATAAATATCATGGTGTTATTGCGGCATTTGGTGATGCGCTTCGACAAAATGAAATAAAGTTCTAGGGGTTAAAATGCAAATCAATAAAGAAGAATTTACAGAATCAATCGTAAATATTGGCCGTGTAACAAAAGTTGTTAAGGGTGGTAGAAGATTTCGTTTTACAGCTCTAGTAGTTGTTGGAGATGGCAAAGGTACTGTAGGTTATGGCAGTGGAAAAGCAAAAGAGGTTCCAGATGCTATAAAAAAAGCAGTCGATAGTGCTTTTAAAAACCTAACAAAAATCAATATCAGAGGTACAACAATAGCTCACGATATAGAACACAAATATAATGCTAGTCGTGTTATACTAAAACCAGCATCTGAGGGTACTGGGGTTATAGCGGGTGGTTCTATAAGACCTGTTTTAGAGCTTGCAGGTATCAAAGATATTTTGACAAAATCGATAGGATCAAACAACTCAGCAACTGTTGTTCGTGCTACTATTGAAGCACTTGGTCGCTTAAAAGGATAGGTTATGGGAATAGAAAATTTAACTCCAGCTGAGGGTTCAGTTAGAAAATCAAAAAGAGTAGGCCGCGGTCAAGGTAGTGGTATGGGTAAAACCTCTACTCGCGGTGGTAAAGGTCAAACTGCTAGAAGTGGTAGTAAAAGAAAAAGAGGCTTTGAGGGTGGTCAAACACCACTAGCTAGAAGACTACCAAAAGTAGGTTTTACTAGTAGAGTTATCAAGCCTTATGCTATAAATGTCGATAAACTTGAGAGTGTAGCAACACTAGACGAGATAACTTTGGATACTCTAAGAACTGTTCACAAGTTTGCTTCATCTATAACAAAAGTAAAACTAATCGGCAAAGGTGCAAAAGATCTTGCATCTAAAATCAAAGACGAAAATATTACTTATACAGGTAAAGAGTCGTGAATAAAAACTTAGTAAACAAAATCCTTATCACCATAGGTTTTTTGTTTATCTATCGCCTACTGGCATATGTGCCAGTGCCAGGTGTAGATACTGCTGTTATATCCTCATTTTTTAGTTCACATCAAGCCGATGCACTCGGACTTTTCAATATGTTTAGTGGTAATGCCGTAGAGAGAATGTCTATCATCGCTCTTGGGATTATGCCATATATCACTGCTTCGATTATTATGGAGCTTTTAGCGGCGACTTTTCCTGCTATGGGTGCTATGAAAAAAGAGCGAGATGGTATGGTTAAATATATGCAGATTATCCGCTATGCAACTATAGCTATAACAGTGGTTCAGGCCATAGGTATAAGTATAGGACTTCAACATCTAACTGGTCCAAATGGGAATAGTGCGATACTAATAGACTTAAATACATTTATACTTGTAGCTAGTGTATCGATGCTTGCAGGAACAATGCTTTTGATGTGGATAGGTGAGCAGATAACACAAAGTGGGATAGGAAATGGTATATCGCTTATAATCTTTGCAGGTATAGTCTCAGCGATACCAAGTGCTATAGGACAAGCTTTTTCTATGGTAAATACTGGTGCTATGAGCTTTTTTGTACTACTTGCTATTATTGCACTAATCGTTGTAACCATAGGTGTTATCATCTATGTTGAACTAGGTGAGAGAAGAGTCCCTGTAACTTATGCTAAAAAAGTTATTATGCAAAACCAAAACAAAAGAGTGATGAACTATATACCTATAAAAGTGAACTTATCGGGTGTTATACCTGTTATTTTTGCTAGTGCTATTTTAATGTTCCCTATGACTGTGCTATCAAGTAGTACTAGCCCTATTTTGCTAGGTATTGCTGATTATTTAAATCCAAATAGTCACTTTTTTAACTTTTTAACTTTTGTGTTTGTTGTGTTTTTTGCATTTTTCTATGCATCTATCACTTTTAACTCAAAAGATATAGCCGATAACCTTAAAAAACAGGGTGGATTTATCCCTGGCATAAGAACAGGGAGTGCTACAGCTGATTATCTAAATGCAACCGCTAGTAACCTAACAATTACAGGGGCGCTTTACTTAGGACTTGTTGCAACACTACCTTTTATGCTTATAAAATCTATGGGTGTTCCATTTTTCTTTGGTGGTACCGCTGTGCTTATTGTTGTTCAAGTTGCACTAGATACTATGAGAAAAATAGAGGCTCAAATCTATATGAGTAAGTACGAAACACTTAGTGCTGTTGGTCTATAGATGTCGATTAACCTTAGAAGTTTAAAAGATATATCTAAACTCCACGATGCCAATAAAATAGTGGCATCGGCACTAGAACTCCTCAGACAAAACACAAAATCTGGTATATCATTAAAAGAGCTAGATGCTATGGCAGAAGATCATATCAGAAGCTTTGGTGCAAAACCCTCTTTTAAGGGGCTATACGGTTTTCCTAACTCTGTTTGCACATCTGTAAATGAAGTAATAATCCACGGTATCCCAACTGATTATAAGCTAAAAGATGGCGATATTGTAGGGTATGATATAGGCACAGAGCTTGATGGATGGTTTGGCGATGCTGCTATAACTCTTGGAGTTGGAGAGATCACTAAAGAGGATGAGAAGCTTATCGCTTGTGCCAAAGATACACTTTATGAGGCTATTGAGGCTATAGAGGTTGGCATGAGATTTAAAGAGCTATCGGCACTACTAGAGAACTCTATAAGATCTAAAGGCTTTGTGCCACTACATAGTTTTTGTGGTCATGGGATAGGTAGAAAACCTCATGAGGAGCCTGAGATACCAAACTACCTTGAGGTTGGAAGTGCTAAAGCTGGACCAAAGATAAGAAACGGAATGGTTTTTTGTCTTGAGCCGATGATATGTCAAACCGACTCAAGACCTGTAATACTTGAAAACAAGTGGGATGTTGTTAGTGCAGATGGACTAAAGGGATCCCACTATGAGCATACTGTCGCTATAGTTGATGGCAGAGCTAAAATATTATCTACATTGAAGGACTAAAATGGCTAAATCTGATGTTATTGAAGTTGATGGCAAGATTGTTGAGGCTCTGCCAAATGCAACTTTTAGAGTTGAGCTTGAAAATGGACATATAATACTATGTCACATAGCTGGAAAGATGCGAATGCACTATATAAGAATACTTCCAGGGGATAAAGTCAAGCTTGAACTTACACCATATTCGCTCGATAAAGGTAGAATCACTTATAGATATAAGTGATTTTATCTATGATCTTTACTACTTAAAATGCATTTCTATTTCTAAACTCTTCTATCTCTACTTCACTCATCCTATCTATCATAAACTCAAAAAGCTCAGAGACAAGGTTTGGTGATATCTCTTTTGCAATAGCGAGTTGTCTTACACGATGGAGTATAAAATCTATCCTATCTTGTGCTTTAACCTCGTCTATAGTGTTTTTAAACGATGCGACTTGTCTTAAAAGATGAGACCTTTTAGCTATTAGCTCAACTAACTCATCATCTAGCTTATCTATCTCTTCTCTTATTTGGCTTAGTGAATCAAACTTTTTCATCTTTTTCTCCTAGATATATTCCGCTATCTTTTATAGTTATGATTTTATCATCACTTAGCTTAGTAAGAGTAGCTTTGTAGAGTTTTTTGCTAAGCCCAAATACTTCATATATAAGCTCAGGTGATGTTTTGTAGTTGTACGCTAAAGAGCCTCTGTTTTGTTTTAAAAGAGCTATGATTTTTGAACTAGCATCGTTTTTTTGCTCTTTTTTATCTTTTTGAAGCTTTATATCTAAGAGTCTATCGTTTCGTACCTTTTTTATATAGCCATCAAGTGTAACTGCTAACTCTATAGGTGAAAATATCTCATTATGATAAATTAGCCCTAAAAATCTACCATCAACTAGCACTTTATAACCTAGATCAGTTTTTTGATAGGGTGTGATATTGACTTTTTGGTCTATTTTTAGTTTAAATATATCATTAGAGATATCTTGCGATAGTTTTGTAGTAGCTACTAATCTGTGAGTTTTCTCATCATATACAACTTTAGCCAAAACAGTGTCGCCAACTTTTAGTGGGTGTTTTTGAAGCTTAGTTGGGATAAGCAGATCTTTAGGCAGACCCCAATCAACAAAAACACCAAACTTAGCACTATCTACCACCTTAAAAACACCTAGCTCATCTAGCATAGCTTTTGGTTTTAGGGTGGTAGCTACTAGTCTATCTTCAGAGTCGGTGTATAAAAATACATCAACTTCATACCCAACTTCCATATCTTTTGTGACATAGGCGTTTGGAAGAAGCACCTCTTTTTCATCAAGCGAAGCTAAAACTACACCAAACTCTATAACACGAACTACTTGTAGTCTGTTTATTTTGCCTAAAACTAAATGTTTATTCATATTTTTCCTAATATATCATCTTGATGCCAAGCTTGTTAGCATATGAGCTTACCATAGCTCTCTCAAAATCGTTATTTGTTGAGTAGTTGTAGCCAAATGTTTCATTCCAAAGCTCATGCTCTTCCATGCAAAGATAGAAAAATACCTCTTTGTGCCACGGTTTAAATGACTCATAGGCATGTTTAAACATCTCTACTTTAGTCTCTTTTGGGTATGAGCTTTTTCCACTTGCATCTTCAAATGGCATCTGTGTTATTTTGCTCTTTAGCCCTCTATTTCTAAGCACTTTTATAACAGGTTTTATAAAAGTTAGTGTCCCAAAACTAACAAGTGCCACCTCGCTTGAGCTAAACATATCTAGCACTTTATCATAAAGCTCTTTATATTCAGCTAGATAGTTTTCATACTCAACTATAGGGTGAAAATGAAACCCCACTTTATACCCTTTGTTAGCAACTTCTCTAGCAGCTTTTAGCCTTTTTTCTAAAGATGCACTTAGATGCTCTTCGTTTTGAACTATAGTGTTAGTATTTAGCGACCATGTTGGTAAGATATTTTTTACTAAAGGGTTCTCTAGTAAGTAAGAGATGTTGTTTGATTTGGTTTTAAACTCAAGGATTACATTTTCATGCGATTTTGCAAAATCAAAAAGTGCATCTAAAACACCCTCTTTATTGCCAAAAAGGAGTGAATCAGATGATTGTCCTGTACCTATATGGTACATCTGGTTTTTATCTAGTTCTAAAGAGCTTAGTTTTTTGGCAAATGAGGCATCAAATGTTATGGTATTTTGGTTGTAAAATGATTGTATAGAGCAGTATGAGCAGTCAAATCCACAACTCTCAATCGCATCAAGGGTTAAAAGATTACAACATCTTGTTTTCTCACTCGCTACAGGACAGGCTCCAAGTCCAAAACTGCTATCTTCTTTGGTTTTAAAGTTAAATTTTTGCTCATCTGGCGGTACATAAGCTTCAAAGTTTTTATAGGAGTTTTTCTTAACTCTTAGCTCTTCATAGCTTTGGATTAGTTTTTTAAAACTTAGTTTTGGATGATCTGTAAATATATCAAAAACTCTCCCCTCGTCCCACATCTGGATATCTCTAGCGATAGAGATGAGCTGTAGGATTTGTGAGTGAGAGTAGTTATATATGTGTGACTTATCTTTTATGAACTCTTGTTCATATGTTGGAAGTTTATAAAATATGGTGTTTTTTATGGTGTTATTAAACTTATCGCTGTAGTTATTCATAAGCAAATAATAACATAAATCACCCCAAAAAAGTTTGGGATGAGTATGTTTAGTTTATAGTAAAAAAGTTATGTTTTAGTACAGTAAACTTTGTAGCCTCTTTGTTGTTATTTAGTCCAAGTTTTTCGGCTGAATTTGGGTTTATTTTAAAGTATCCTAGAGTAACCTCAAGTTGATCGCCACTTTGAATAGACTCTTTAAACTCTATTGCTCTTTTTTCTTTAGCTTTTATCATGTTATCACTAACTACCTCTTTTGCCAACCATGGAGGGGTTGGTTTTCCATCATCACCTATCACTTTAAAAAACTTAGTAGTCTCAAGAGGGGTTGTTTTGCCGCCTCTTAGTAGATTTACTCTAAGCTCAACTACTCTAAGTGGATGAGTTAGGAGTGCATGAGGGGATTTGTTTTCAACTACTATATCAAAACCACCACTTTTTTGATTAAATGCTATATCGATATATTTTAGTAACATCTCAGGCTTATTATGTGGACCCGCAGCACCATGGTAAGCATGAGTTAAGCTCTCTCTTATAGTTGTAGCACTACCCTCAACTTGAGGCATATGGCAAGTTATACAGTTTTCGTTTTTATCACCTGCTGATTTTTCATCAGTTCTACAAAGATCAAACCCATGAGAGTTTTGTCTATGTGAGTGACACCCCATACAGACTTGTCCATCATAATAGATCTCATTTGTGTAGTCTATATCGTGATAAGGCGAACCTACCGTTTTTTTGCTAAGCCCAAACATAGACGTCTCTACTTTGTACTTTAGCACCTCGTTCTCTTTCCCCTTTTGTGCCGAATATAGATGTTTTTTATCTTTTCCATATACATTGCGGTTAAGATCAGCATGCTCTTCTATATTTGTTATAGTATGGCAATCAAAACAAGTTATCCCTGCTTTTAAATCCTCCTCATTTTTAGCATTTGGAGCATGACACTCAGCACAAGTTGAGTATTTATCTTGCTCTTTTAGAGGGTGATTATCCCACACTGCTGCATGGATAGGATCGTTGTATATAGTTGAGTTTCTATGCATAGAGTTCTCATACTCTTCAACTATAAGTGGATGACACTTTGCACAAGTTTGTGTGTTTAGTGACTCATGATCTATAGCAAATAGCACTGATGATAAAAAAGCTACAAAAACAAAAAGTTTTTTCATAATATTTCCTTTTAATAATTATAAGCGAAATCTTAACATGTAAAATTTTTATTTTATTGATACCTATCAAGTAGCACCGCTTAATATAGTTTTTAAGATTTTTTAGTATAATTTCGTTTCGCTTTGTACTCTTAACATTAAAGTAACAGAGTATTTTTAGATGAGACTTAGTAGGTTTTGTTTAAAAGTATTGGTAGTTTTCTACCTGTAGAGTGTGAAGTTTTATAGGTTTTGTGCCTTTTGGCTTATATCGACAAGCTTTGCTTGTACTAATAAAATGGAGTTTTAAATGAAGGTACGTTCTTCAGTTAAAAAAATGTGTGATGATTGTAAAATCGTCAAAAGAGATGGCATTGTTAGAGTTATCTGCAAAGTCAAAAAACATAAACAAAGACAAGGATAATCATGGCTCGTATTTCTGGTGTTGATTTACCTAAGAAAAAAAGAGTAGAGTATGGCTTAACATACATCTATGGGATCGGTTTACATGCTTCTAGAAAGATTTTAGATGCAACAGGTATAGACTATAACAAAAGAGTTTACGAACTAAATGAAGATGATATCGCATCTATCACAAAAGAGATAAGAGAGAACCATATAGTTGAGGGTGATCTTCGTAAACAAGTTGCAATGGATATAAAAGCACTTATGGATCTAGGTTCATATAGAGGACTTCGCCACAGAAAAGGTCTCCCTTGTCGTGGACAAAAAACTAAGACAAATGCGCGTACTAGAAAAGGTAAGCGCAAAACTGTCGGTGCAGCATAAGGATAACTAGATGGCAAAAAGAAAAATAGTTAAGAAAAAAGTAGTTAAAAAAAATATTGGTAGAGGGGTAATCCACATCTCTGCTACATTTAACAACACTTTAGTAACCATCACTGATGAGATGGGAAATATGATAGCTTGGAGTTCAGCTGGTTCACTAGGGTTTAAAGGTAGTAAAAAATCTACCCCTTTTGCAGCTCAAGCAGCAGTAGAGGCAGCTATTGAAAAAGCTCAAGTTCATGGCATAAAAGAGCTAGGTATAAGAGTTCAAGGTCCAGGTTCAGGTCGTGAAACTGCAACTAAAGCAGTTGGTGCAGTAGAGGGTATCCGTGTTACATTTTTAAAAGATGTTACACCACTTCCACATAACGGTTGTCGCGCACCTAAGCGTCGTAGAGTTTAAGGAGACTATTTATGGCAAGATATAGAGGTCCAGTAGAGAAGATTGAGAGAAGATTTGGTGTTAGCTTAAACTTAAAAGGTGAGCGTCGTTTAGCAGGTAAAGCAGCGATAGAGAAAAGACCATATGCACCAGGTCAGCATGGTCAAAGAAGAAAAAAAGCTAGTGAATACGGTTTACAGCTAAATGAGAAACAAAAAGCTAAATTTATGTACGGTGTTTCTGAAAAACAATTTAGAGCACTTTTCGTTGAAGCTAAAAGAAAAGAGGGAAATACAGGTATCAACCTTGTAACTCTTATAGAACAAAGACTTGATAACTTAGTTTATAGAATGGGATTTGCAACTACAAGAAGATTTGCAAGACAACTTGTAACTCATGGTCATATTTTAGTAGATGGTAAAAAACTAGATATCCCTTCATATCGTGCTAAACCAGGTCAAAAGATAGAGGTAAAAGAGGGTAGCAAAAACAATCCACAAGTTGTTCGTGCGCTAGAGCTAACAAATCAAACTGGCATTGCACCATGGGTAGATATTGATGCTTCAAAAGTATTTGGAATATTTACTCGCCTACCAGAGCGTGAAGAGGTTATTATCCCTATAGAAGAGCGTCTAATAGTTGAGCTTTACTCGAAATAATAGTTAAAATTGTAAAGGTGTAAGAGATATGAAAAAGATTAAAACAACTCCACTAGCCCCAAAAGAGTTTGAAGTAGAGCAGATAAGTGAAAATGAAGCTAATATAGTTGCTTACCCTTTTGAGGAGGGGTATGCTATCTCTTTAGCTCATCCACTTCGTAGATTTTTGCTAAGTAGCTCAGTTGGTTATGCACCAATAGCTATCAAAATAGAGGGTGCTAAGCATGAATTTGACTCTGTGCGAGGTATGCTAGAGGATATCTCTGATTTTATATTAAACTTAAAAGAGATTCGCTTTAAGCTTTTAGATGATGCTAGTGAAGCTGAAGTGAACTATAGCTTTAGCGGTCCATACACACTAAAGGGTTCAGATTTGTCAAATGATGTTGTTGAAGTAGCAACACCAGATGTTCATCTAGCGATTTTAAATGAAGATGCTACACTAAATTTTAGTATAAAAATAGCTAAAGGTATCGGCTATGTAGCTAGTGAAGATATAGCAGATGAGCTTGAAGATGGTTATATTGCACTAGATGCTTACTTTACACCTGTAAAGAGTGCTACCTACAAGATAGAAAATGTTCTAGTTGAAGATAATCCTGACTTTGAGAAGGTTATACTAAACATAAGAACAGATGGTCAAATCTCACCAGTTGAGGCATTTAAAAATGCACTTGAGGTTATGTATGCTCAGTTTGCAGTATTTAACAGTGAGATAAGCATAAAAGCACCAGCTTCTATCGAGAGGATAGACGAGAGTCCTGATCTTAAAAAACTAACTATGAATATAGATGTTTTAGGGCTTAGTGCTAGAAGCTTTAACTGTCTAGATAGATCAAATATAAGACTTGTAGGGGAGATAGTCCTTATGAGTATAAGTGATCTAAAAGATGTAAAAAATTTAGGTAAAAAATCTTTTGATGAGATAGTTGAGAAGATTCAAGAGTATGGTTATGAGGTTGGTGCTAGTCTATCTGATGATATCGCTAGTGTACTTAAAAAGAAAATAGAGGCTTTATAAGAAGCTAAAATAGAGGAAAAACAATGAGACATCTTAATAGATTTCGTAAACTTGGTCGTACAAGTTCACATCGTGCGGCACTGCTTAAAAACTTAAGCATCTCTTTGATAGAGCATGGTAAGATAGAGACTACAGTTGAAAAAGCAAAAGAGCTTAGAAGTTATGTTGAAAAACTAATAACTGTTGCAACTAAGGGTGATTCAAATGCTCATAGAACAGTATTTGCAGCTCTTCAAAGCAAAGAGGCAACAAAAAAACTTCTAAATGAGGTAGCACCTAATTATAAAGATAGAGCAGGTGGTTACACTAGAATAGTAAGAACTAGAATCCGTCGTGGCGATGCCGCTACTATGGCTTTTATTGAACTAGTTTAATTTTTTTGGATTTTTAGACTCTTTAGTCTAAAGTCCTACTCCGCTTTATCTTTTCTCTTATAATTTACTTAGAATTCTTTTTCTCATAAAACTATAGATAAACTATATATCTTTTGATGATATAATAAGATTATATTAATAAATAGGATAAATATGATTCCATTTAGCGATGAAGAGCTACTAGCCCCAGCAAAACAAGTGATAGATAAAGTAAGACCATCGATAGCTTTAGATGGTGGAGATATAGTTTTTTTGACTGTAAAAAACTCTAAAGTCTATATACAGCTAAAAGGTGCTTGTGTCTCTTGCCCTAGTAGTAACATAACACTAAAACAAGGTGTTGAGAGAGAATTAAAAATAGCTATCCATCCAGAAATGGAAGTTGTAAATGTACCTATTGGGATGGAAGATAAGCTAGATGATTTATAATATATAGGAAACAATTATGGCGATTAGTAAATATAAAATATTAACACAGGCAAAAGAGAGCTTCTCTAAGTCTGATTTTAAAAATGCACTAGAGAAGTTTGCTTCGGTACTACAAAACTACCCAACATCAAAAGAGGCATACAATGGTGTTATCTTAGCAGAGATGGCACTTAGTGGCGAGGGTGGAGCTGAAGCACTTTTTGATTATTATGAGATACTAAAAGAGCAAAACAAAGATGAAGCTGATGATATTATGAGTCAAATACTTCAAGATATCGATGGCTCAATGGAGAAGCTTAAAGATGTTTTTGCACTTCCGCTTAGAGATAGACTTGATTATGAAGATGGGATACTCTATAAGGATTTTAAAGCAGTTTTAGATAGTGGTAAGAGTTTTAAAGAGACATTTGAAAATATTATGTTCTCAACAAAAGTTATCATAACCGAAAAAGCCGATTTTTTAGACTTTTTAGATAGTCTTATTGAGAACAATTTTGGTGAGATGGCACTATCTTACATAGAGAGTGCATTGGCTGCTTTTCCAACCGACAAGTCTCTACATAGGCTCTTAAAAAAAGCAGCTAGGAGTGTAAAAAGTGAAGCTTAAGGTTGAGGGCAAACCCTATAGATATATAAGCGATAACACAGATGAGTGTGATAGTAGCACAGCTTTTGTACTCACAAAACAAAACCAAAGATATAAAGATAATCTAAAAGATTTTCACTCAATCATAACCATAAAAGATGTGGCCGATATTTTTGGCATAGAAGATATAAAAATAGTCGGCATCACAGGGACAAATGGTAAAACCACAACCGCTAGTGCTATCTACTCAATGCTACTAGATCTAGGCTACAAGGTCGCTATGCAAGGGACTCGTGGCTTTTTTATGAACGATAGGGTTGTTGAGGGTAAAAGCTTAACTACCCCATCGGTGCTTCATACATATAAGCATATCTATCAGGCTCTTAGTGAGGGGTGTGAGTTTTTTATCATGGAAGTTAGTTCTCATGCTATAGCACAAGAGCGTATAGAGGGGCTTAGCTTTGAGCTTAAAATACTCACAAACATAACACAAGACCATCTAGATTTTCATAAAAATCTAGCAGAGTACATACAGGTTAAAAATAGTTTTTTTGCAGATGAGGGTAAAAAACTTATCAACAAAGACGAAACAAAAGCATCGTTTAACTTTAAAAATGGCTTCACCTATGGCATAGAAAACTCAGCTACTTATAGACTAATAGCCTACTCGCTAAACAATGCCACAAGTGGTATCATTCAACATTTTGGCAAAAGCTACCCGTTTGTCTCATCTTTGCACGGTTTTTTTAATCTTTATAATCTTCTAGCTGCTATTGGTGGAGTTCATCTTTTAACTAGTAAAGACTTAGAAGAGATAAACAGTGTTGTAGATAACTTTGCAGGTGTTAGTGGACGGATGGAAGTAGTTAGCGATGAGCCAACTGTTATAGTCGATTTTGCACATACTCCTGATGGTATAGCACAGGTTTTAAATGCTCTAAAAGAGAAAGAGCTTTTAGTCGTTTTTGGAGCAGGTGGGGATCGTGATAAGACAAAAAGACCTATTATGGGCAAAATAGCAACTTCACTAGCTAAAAAAGTATATATAACAAGCGACAACCCACGAAGTGAAGACCCACAAGCTATAGTAGATGATATACTAAGCGGTATCCAAAAAAAAGATAGTGTAGCGGTTGAGCTAGATAGAAAAAAAGCTATAAAAATGGCACTAGATGAGCAAAAAGAGGATGAAGTAGTAGTTATACTAGGTAAAGGTGATGAGAGCTATCAGATAATCTACGATGCCCATCTACCTTTTGATGATAGAGAAGTTGTAAGGGAGCTTCTAAAATATAGGAGTTAATCTCTCCTATTTATGTTTTCATATATATTTTTCGATATAATTTAGCAAAAAATCCAAAGGAAATTTAATTATGGGTATTCCACAACCAGCATTTTATATATTTAAGTGTGAGCAATCGGCACCTCCAGGGATGCCAAAGCCATCATGTGTGACACCAGAGACTCAAGATCTTTTTCAACATTTAGCGACAAAGCTTATGAGTGAGGGGGTTATGGGAACTGTTCAGCCGATAAGAACATCATGTCTTAACCGTTGTTTAGCAGGACCTGTTATGCTTGTTGAGCCAGGTCATTTTATGTACTCAAAACTTACAAAAGAGAAGATAGATAGAATCATAGAAGAGCATATTATAGGTGGAAAAGTAGTTGATGAGTATCTTATAAGTGAAGATATGTGGGGCGAACCTATAAGCCCTTGCGATATGAAAAAACAGATGGGAATGTAATAAATAATGACAATAGAGATGCTATATAGCAAGATTCATCGTGCTACAGTAACTGATGCAAACCTAAACTATGTAGGTTCAATCACGATAGATGAGGAGCTTTTAGAGGCTTCTAGCATGAGAGTTGGGCAAAAAGTAGAGATACTAAATATAAACAATGGTGAGAGATTTTCAACCTATATCATCTTAGGTGAGAGGGGCAAAAGAGATATTTGTCTAAATGGTGCTGCTGCTAGAAAGGTACATAAAGGCGATAAAGTAATCATAGTAGCTTATGCTTCATATAGTGAAAAAGAGCTAGAGAACTATAAGCCAAAAGTTGTTTTAGTCGATGATGACAACAATATAGAAGAGATTTTGGAGAATATTTAGCTATGTTTGGAAATCTAGGAGATATGAACCAACTACTACAAGGTATGCAAGAGAATATCGCTAAGCTACAAGATGAGGTAAAAAGTAAAACCTTTAGTGTCAAAAGTGGTGGCGGTATGGTAGAAGTTGAGGCAAATGGAGCAGGTGAGATACTAGATATAAATATAGACGACTCTCTTTTAGAAGATAAAGACTCACTCCAAATACTCCTTATAAGTGCCATGAATGATGTTTATAAAATGGTAGAGCAAAATAGGCAAAACTCAGCTATGGGGATGCTAGGTGGGATAAATCCATTTGCAAAATCATGAAAATATTTCTCTTACTTTTAACTACTATAACTTTTCTTCTTGCCGATAGTAGCTCGTTTGAGCAGTGCAAGGCAAAGATAAAAGATGCGGGAGTTATAAAGCAAGATACCCTCTATATACCACTAGAGAACTCAAAAGCCCTGCTTTACTCAAAAACTCTACCAAAAACAAAGATATACAAACAAGATACAAAAAATAATCTCTATATAGTTGATGATACTTCAAACTTTAAGTATCCATTTAAGCTAAATAGATCCTCTACAAATCTTTTTGCTAGTGTAGATGAAAATATGGCGATGATAGGGAATTTTTTTAAAGAAAAAGATACTCAAGTAGGTTTTAGTGCTTGTGTTAGCGAACCTAGCTTGATACTCACTCCATGTTGTGCTATCGAGGGGCTAATAACCCATAGCGGAGTTATAACAAAAGAGACTATAGAGAAGTTTTTAGTTGCTACCCCTGAGGCTCCAAAAAAAGTTATTGAAGAACCTAAAAAAACTACACAAACTACCAAAAAACCAAAAAATGACATAAACGATGTTAGCAAAGAGGGTCTAAATATACAAGGATTAGTTTTTAACCAAAAGCTAGAGGTTATATCTATAGAGCCATCTGCTAAAAAGTATGGTTTAAAACTAGGTGATAGACTCCTTAAGATGGGTAATAGTTATGTACAAAACTACAAAGAGGCTAATCTTTTAGCAAAATCTCTTAAAAAAGGTGAGACTATTCTTGTGCAAAGGGAGAATTTTCAGTTTTTTGTGAAGCTAAATTAGTTAAAATTTCATATGCAAAATTTTGAAGATTTTTTAATCAAACATCTACCTACATCAAAATCTATCCACCCCCACTATGAAGTAGCACTTTGTAAAATGCTTTTAGCTGGAGGTAAAAGGTTTCGCCCCGCTTTACTTTTAGGGGTGATCAAGGCTTATAATCCGCTACTTTTAGAGGGTGCTTACCATGCCGCTTATGCGGTTGAGTTGCTTCATACCTACTCGCTTATACACGATGATTTACCGAGTATGGACAACTCACCACTTCGCCGTGGAGAGCCAACTTTGCATGTAGTTTATGATGAGGTAACGGCAGTACTTGTTGGTGATGCTCTAAATACCTATGCTTTTGAGGTGTTAGCCTCAGCCCCTTTTAGCGATAACACAAGAGTTAGACTCATAAGTGAACTAGCTAAAAATGGTGGCTTAAATGGTATGGTTTTAGGTCAAGCTATAGATTGCCACTTTGAAAATCAGCCACTAAGTCTTGATGATGTTAAGTTTTTACATACAAACAAAACAGCAAAACTTATAGCAGCTTCATTAAAGATGGGAGCTATCATACTTGATGATGAACCTTTAGCAGATAAGTTGTATGATTTTGGTATAAAACTAGGGCTTTTGTTTCAGATACAAGATGATATTTTAGATGTTACAGCTAGTGAAGATGAGGCAGGAAAACCTACAAATAACGACTTAGCTAAAAATAGTTTTGTAACACTTTTAGGGTTAGATGGTGCCTTAGATGAGGCAAATAAACTAAGCGATGAGCTTATCAAAGAGATAGAGAGTTTTGATGATAATCTAAAAACTACTCTAAATAAACTACTACTTAAATTTATAAATCGACATAGATAAAAGGAAAAATATGTGTCAAAAAATGGCAGATACTATAAGGTTTTTAGCAGCAGATATGGTTCAAAGGGCGAACTCAGGTCACCCTGGTGCCCCTATGGGTCTAGCAGATATAGCGGTAGTTTTAAGCGAACATCTAAGACATAACCCAAAAAATCCAAAATGGTTAAACCGTGATAGGCTAGTCTTTTCAGGTGGTCATGCAACAGGGCTTATATATTCGCTTTATCACCTTTGGGGGTATGATATTAGCCTAGAGGATTTGAAAAATTTCCGTCAGTTAGACTCTAAAACCCCAGGGCATCCTGAGTATGCTCATACCGATGGTATTGAGATAACAACAGGACCTTTAGGTCAAGGTGTAGCAAATGCAGTTGGTTTTGCGATGGCATCTAAGTTTTTTGGCTCTCAAGTAAACTCGGATACCGCTGCTATGATAGATCATAAAGTATATTGTCTTTGTGGTGATGGGGATCTTGAAGAGGGGGTAAGTTATGAGGCGTGTTCTATCGCGGGACACAACAAGCTAGACAACCTTATACTCATCTACGACTCAAACCGCATAACAATAGAGGGTAGCACTGAACTTAGTATAAGCGAAAATATAGCTCTTCGTTTTGAGTCTCAAGGGTGGAGTGTACTTGAGTGCGATGGGCATAATTTTGATGAGATAGATAAGGTTATCATAAAAGCTAAAAGTGCTACAAAACCAACACTTATCATAGCTCATACCACTATAGCAAAAGGTGGTGGTAAACTTGAGGGTTCACACCACTCTCATGGTGCCCCTCTTGGTGAAGAGACTATATCTGAGGCTAAAAAAGCTGCTGGATTTAGCGATGAGAAGTTTTTTATAGATGAGGATGTGCTAGAGCGATTTAGATGTGCAGTTGAAAAAGGTGAGCTTTATGAAAAAGAGTGGATACATAGCCTAAAAACTATGCCACTTATTGAGCAAAATAAGGCACTTGAGGCTTTGATGAATCCCGATTTTTCAAAGATCGATTATCCTGTTTTTGAAAAAGCAGATGCTACTAGAAACACAAATGGTAAAATCTTAAATGCTATAGCAAAAGCTATCCCATCGTTTTTAGGCGGGAGTGCTGATCTTAGCCCATCAAACAAAACAGAGCTAGTAAATATGGGAGTTTTTCCAAAAGGTAGAAATATCTACTTTGGTATCCGTGAACATGCGATGGCTTCTATAACAAATGCGATGGCACTATATGGGGGACTTTTACCTTTTAGTGCGACATTTTTTGTCTTCTCAGACTACCTAAAACCAGCGGCTCGTATAGCAGCACTTAGTGGGATACAACACTTTTTTATATGGAGTCACGATAGCATAGGTGTAGGCGAAGATGGACCAACTCACCAGCCCATAGAACACTTAAGCCAGTTTAGAGCATTGCCAAACTTTTATGTTTGGAGACCTGCTGATGGAGCTGAAAATATCGTTGCATGGCAAGTTGCACTTAGTATGAAAAACTCACCATCAGCTTTTGTGCTATCTAGACAAAATCTAGCTATCTTACCAAAAGCAGTTTTAGGTGAGGCTAGTCGTGGTGGATATGCACTTATAAAAAGCCCTGATGCTACTATAACTCTTATAGCTAGTGGTTCTGAAGTTGAGCTATGTCTAAAAACCGCCGAGGCTCTTAAAGAGAAAAATATAGTAGCAAATGTTGTTTCCATCCCATGTTTTGATCTTTTTGTAGAACAAGATAAAGACTATATAGACTCCATCATAGACCCAAATACCAAAAAAGTAGCCATAGAGGCATCTCGCGGACTTGAGTGGTACTATTTTGCAGATGAGGTTGTAGGGATGAGTGGTTTTGGTGCTTCAGCACCTGCTGATAAACTCTTTGAGAAGTTTGGCTTTAGTGTGGAAAGTCTCGTTAAAAAACTTAGCTAAAAAGGGAGTTTTACCCCTTTTTAGACTCCAAACTACTCTTTAACTCTTTTAGCTCACTTAGATTTTGCTCTGATTTTTTGATGATATCTTCTACCATCAAGCCAAGCATAACTGTTTTGTACAGATTTGGCCTATCTTTTTCCCAGTTATAAAGTGTCTTGTAGTTTATCCCTAGATACCCTACTATATCTCGCTTAGTCATCTTCATATTTTCATCCTTTTTTGGGATGAATTTACTTGTAAGCATATAATAAAACAACTATATAATAGTTATATATTATAATGATAGTTTAATGAATTATTACATATAATACAGTTTAGTATGTAATAGTTACATCTAAATTTCGATATATATAGAATAGTTTATATATACTATTTTATGGGAGCTGATATGCAAAGAGGTTCATTTGAGTGGACTAAAAAAGCAGCTATCCAAGGTATAGCCGAAGCCCAGTTTCAACTAGCCGAGTTTTACTATCATGGAGATAGAGTTGCAAAAAACTACCAAGAGGCTATAAAGTGGTATAAAGAGGCGGCACTTCAAGGGTATGAGGCGGCTATTTTTGCACTCATAGATATAGAAAAATCATCTGAATTTTTATAAGATTTTTTAATTATCTAAGTTATAATGAAACAATTTTTACAATAGGAGTTTTTATGTGTAATGATTGTTTAGTGTTTGCAGCATCTCCTGCTAGAGTAGAGCTTGAGGCGGGTAAGAGCTATTTTATATGTGCATGTGGAAGGAGTAAAGATGGGGTTTTTTGTGATGGTAGCCACAAAGGGACAGACTGCTCACCTGTGAAACTAACTGTAAATGACACTAAAGCATATACTATCTGTAGATGTAAAGCTAGTGCATCTTTCCCTTTTTGTGATGGAACTCACTCAAAGTTAAAAGATCAAGTAGGCAAACACCCACAACTATAGCTTTATATCGCACCCATAGGGTTTTTTGGAGTAGTGGTTTTTAGCATGTTCTACTATGAGTGCATGAAACTCATGGTAGATACGGCTTAGTGTTTTTTTATCTTTTATGGTTTTTTCTAAACTATGCTCAACTAAGTTTTTTACTTCATCATACTTTGCTCTCTCATCTATAAGCCCTATATGAGTAAAAAATCTTTTTGTATAAGCATCAACAACAAAATCGTTTTGTTTGTAGCCATAAAGTCTTATAGTATCGGCACTCTCCTTGCCGATCCCCTTTAGTGCTAGAAGCTCATCTCTAGTTGGAGTTTTACCATCTAAGTCTATAAAAAACTCACAAAATGCCCTTATATACTCAGCTTTTTGGTTGTAGTAACCAGCAGGTTTTATAAGCTCTTTTAGTTTTGTTATATCCATATCTAAAATCGTTTTTGCATCTATAAAACCGCTTAGGTTATTTAGTGCTTTTTGGACATTGTTAAAGTTTGTATTTTGAGTTAAAATAGTCCCAAGGGCGATCTCAAGCACCTCATCTTTACTTAGTTCAAACTCATAACTTGACTTAGTGTAGCCATGTTTTAAGAGTGGCCACCACCCTTGAGTGCCGTACCTACCTAGAAGCTCATTGTATATCTTTATCATAAAAACTCAACCACCTTTATACCTATAAAAACTACTACTAAAAACAGAAGCGAGGTTATAAAAACAAGAGTTGTTAGCTCACGAGGTTTGCACTCAAAAAGTGAGGCTATATTGACATTTGCTATCGCTAGAGGCATAAGTAGCTCCATAAATATGATACCTTTTATATAGCTATCTATACTAAATAGACTAAGAGTTAAAAAACTAATAAGCGGTATAGCTAAAAACTTTACACCATTGACCCAAAGATTTAGCTTTATATCTAGCTCATAAGCTTTGATGCCATGAAGATATAGCCCAAATAAAACTAACTGCATAACTATAGAGGCATAAGCTCCCATCTTCAAGAGTTCAAGTAGTTCATGTGGTAAGTTAAACCCTATGGCACTCAAAGTTAGTGCGACTATGGCGGCATATAATATGGGGATTTTAGCGATATTTTTAAGAGACTCTTTTGTGCTAAACTCACCCCTTGAGTAGTAGTAAACCCCTATGGTGTGGACTATAAAAACATTTGCAAGGTTTATCATAGTGGTGTAGGGGATCGATGCTTCACCAAATATAGCTATATTTATAGGGATACCGAGATTTCCTGTGTTTGTGATGATAGCACTAACTGTTGCTATAGAGTAGGATTTTTGCTCATAAAATATCTTTTTAGCTATAAAGCCACTTAGGAGTAAAACTACCACAACTATAAGCAGGTATATAGATGGTGCTACTAGTATATCTATGTCGATAGGGTGGGAGAGTAGTCCCCAAAATGTTAGAAAAACTTGTAAAAAATAGACATTTAGTATGGTGATACTCTTCTCATCTATCTTATCTTTAAAGCTTTTTTTAGCGATAAAACCTATAGCTATAAAAACATATATGCCAATAACTAGTATAAAATTCATAATGAAATTGTAGTATAATTTGCCTATGAATATAGATACGATTTTAAAACAAAACCCCGCAGTGGCTATTTATTTTTCGGCCCCAAATTGTAGTGTTTGCCATGCTCTTAAGCCAAAACTCTTTGCAAGATTTGAAGATGAGCTTGATAGGTTAAAGATAGTTGAGGTAGATACCTCGCTAGATCAAGAGATAGCGGCTAAGTTTAGTGTGTTTGCCATACCGACTCTTTTGGTTTTTCTTGATGCTAAAGAGTATGTTAGAAAATCACGACATATGAGTGTTGATGAGGTGGTTGGGAGTATAAAAAGACCTTATGATATGATGTTTAGTTGATCTTTAACATCTTTTACTATGTTAGTATCGGTTGCAAGATCTACCCACACAAACTCTTTTCCGCTTTGATTTGTACCTTTTAGCAAGTCGCCACTTTTCCTAAACTCAAGATCAAGCTCTGCTATATCAAAACCATTTGTTGTGGTGCAAAATCTCTCTAATCTTGAGGAGTCTTTTAGGTTTGTATATAAGTAGCAGTACCCCTTTAGGCCTGTCCTGCTAACTCTACCGCGAAGTTGATGAAGGGTTGAGAGTCCAAGTCTCTCAGCTCCAACTATCACAACAGTACTAAGTTTAGGCAAAGATATACCAACCTCTACCACTGTTGTTGCTATTAGGATACTCCCTTTTTCTCTAAATTCTAGCAGAACACTCTCTTTAGCTTTATCTGAGCCGTAAGTGACATATACATCATCAAAATATTTCTCCCAAAAACCTCTAGCTTCACTTATGCTTTGATACTCTAAAACATCGCTTTGCTCAACCAATGGATAGACCAAAAGGACTTGATTGTTTTTTGAGAGTTCAAGTTTTATATGCTCTATCAGGTTTTTAAAATCTGCTTTTCTTATGATAGTGGTTGTTATATCTTTTTTAAATGGTGTTGAGGTGATAAGCGAGACATCTACATAAGCAGACTCTATCATAGCTTGAGTTCGTGGGATAGGGGTTGCTGAAAACTGTAAAAAGTGAGCTTTTTTTGCCCCATCGCTTGTGAGTCTATCTAGTTTGTTTCTTTGTTGTGTTCCAAAGCGGTGTTGCTCATCTACCATGATAAGCGAAGCCTCAAAAAGCTCTCTATAAAGCAGTGCATGGGTCCCTATAAGAAAATCGTACTCATCTAAGTTTAGTGTTTTAGTTTTGTTTGTAACTAGTGCTATTTTCATAAAAGGTAGATATTTTTGTGCCTCTTCAAATAACTGGTTTGCAAGTATGGTTGTTGGTGCCATAAGGATAGATTTTGATGGGTAGTTCATATAGGCTGAAGCCAAAATCACCATAGTTTTTCCACTCCCAACATCGCCTACTATAACCCTTCTAGCGGCTACTTTTTTGCTAAAGTCGTTTTTTATATCTTCTATCGCCATTAGCTGCTCATCTGTTAGCAAAAAAGGTAGAGAACTAAGCCATTTGTGGTAGTCTTTATGGTTCTCTAAGATAGCGGGGTAGTATCTTCTTTTTTGCGAGAGGTTTTTCATATGGTTGTAGAGTTCGGCAAACTTTAGAGCATATAGGGTTTTAGCATCTAGCTCTTTTGGTGGTTTGGTTTGTGGAAAGTGAAGCTCAAGTAGGGTTTTAGCAACATCTTCTTTTAGTCCTTCATCTAAAAGTGACTCTAAACTTAGATGTTGTTTTATAAACTTTTGGAGTATATCTGTTCTTATGGTGGCTTTGTATTTTGGGACAATAGAGCCTATCTGAGTCACTTTTTTTGGCATAGAGATGGAATAAAAGCTATTTTTACTAAGTAGTGTGCCATAAAAATATCCACGATCACCCACTATAAACTGATGGTACATATATGGTTTTGGGTTAAATATAACACCTTGTATAACCATATCAAGGTTATGGGCGAAAAAACTTATTTGAAGTGTACTTTTAGCACGATTTATGGAGTTTATAGTTGCATCTATAAGCAGGTGAGATGAGGGTGTTATGTGGTTATGAAGAGTCAAATCTTCATAATCTTTTGGGATAATAAGGGCTAGTTCTATAAAGTTTGCAACCCCTAGTTTTTTAAACCTCTCATCTATCTCACTCATCTTGTAACTATAGCAAAGCTAAGCTCTAGCAACTCTTTATGTTTTTTTATAAAACTATTTAGATCTTTTAGAGAGAGTTTTTCTATAAGTTCAAGCTCTTTTTTAGAGTAGCCTATACCTTGATCGTGGTAAAACTCTAAAAATGCACGATTTAGCCTTTGGCTCATAGTCTCAACTCTAAGGGGTTCGCTCCCTTGTAAAAATAGCTTAGTCTGCTTAAGCTCATCTTCGCTCACCCCATCTTTTACAAACTTATCTACAACCTCTTTTACACTCGCCTTAGCATCTTCCATCGACTCTAGTTTAGTTTGAAGATATCCCGTCATAAATGAGCAGGTTTTTGAGATATCGGCTCTACTATAAGCAGAGTAGGCAAGACCTTTTTTAACTCTTATCTCCTCCATCATCCGTGAGCCAAATCCGCCACTTCCAAGTATAAACATAGCTACTTTTGCTTTATAATAATCCTCATCGCTTATGCTTATATGATAAGGTGAGCCAAAATATATATATGCTTGTTCAGTCTCTTTTTTCAAGATAGATGTTGTGGGTTTTTGTTTTGTAGGGCATAAGCTTATCTCCTCATCGCTTCCATTGGCTAGTTTTTTTATGATGCTAAGGAGTTTTGGTTTTATAGTCTCAAAGTCTACATCTCCGCCAATAGCGATGATAAGTCTACTTTTTACCATAGTTTTATCTAGGTAGCTTTTAACATCTTCAAGCTCAATACTTTTTACACTACTAGCAGTTCCAACAAGTGGATTTTGCATAGGGGTGCCATCAAATAGGATTTTTTTAAGCTCATTTGATGCTATGTAGTCAAAATCACTCTCTTTTCTAGCTATATCACCTAGTGTTTTTGTTTTAACTTTTTTTATAGTCTCATCACTTAAATTTGGGTCGTGTATAAGCTCATCTAGATACTCTAAGGCTCTATCAAGTTCATCTTTTAATGAGCTAGTCTCAACCACTAAAGTCTCTTTACCTATGCTAGAAGCTATGGTTATAGCACGGCTCTCAAGTGCATGGGCAAAAGCAGATGAGCCTAGTTTTTTGCTCCCCTCATTTAGTACTCTTGAGCTAAATTTTGCAACACCTGCTTTTTTGGTGTCAGAGATATAGCCACCATTTTTAAAGATAAATTGCATAGTAACTATAGGTAGCCTTGTATCTTTTTCAAAAATAACAGGTACTTTTATGCCATCAATATCTATAACTTCCTCTTTAGCCGCCATCAACACACTTCCTAGTAGTAAAAATATATAAAAAAACTTACGCATACTTCTCTAGTATCTCATATGCAGTATTTCGTTTTGCTGGAGTCTCGCCTATATCTTTTATAAGTGCTATCATCTCCTCTTTTGCCATATGATAAGCAGCACCTGCTGAGCTTACAACATTCTCCTCCATCATGGTAGAACCTAGATCATTAGCCCCATACATAAGTGCCATTTGCCCTATATATGGACCTTGAGTCACCCATGAACTTTGGATATTTGGGACATTATCAAGATACAATCTTGCAACTGCTAGTAGTCTAAGATAACGGTTTGATGAAGCTTTTGGCATATCTGGAAAGAGTCTTATAAGCTCAGTATTTTGACTTTGAAAACTCCACATTATAAATGCCCTAAAGCCACCAGTCTCATCTTGAAGTCTTCTAATCATATCAAAATGCTCAACTATATCCTCATCGCTCTCAAGAGTTCCAAACATCATAGTAGCAGTGGACATAATCCCTAACTTATGGGCTTTGCGGTGGACATCTAGCCAAACCTCAGCATCGATTTTTTTAGGTGCGATGATATCGCGAACCTTATCGCTTAGTATCTCAGCCCCTGCCCCTGGTATAGAAGCTAAACCTTTTTTATGGAGTCTCTCTAACACCTCATCTACACTTATGCGAGATACTTTTGCTATAAAATCTATCTCGATTGAGCTAAATCCATGTATAGTTATTTGTGGGTATTTTGTGTGGATATGCTCAACCAAATCCTCATACCACTCTATCTTTAGTTTTGGGTGTACTCCACCTTGAAAGAGTATCTGAGTTCCACCTATCTCTAGTAGTTCATCTATCTTTTTGTCTATCTCATCAAAGGTTAAAACATAAGCATCTTCATCTTTTTCATGCCTATAAAATGCACAAAATTTACAATCGACCCAACATATATTTGTGTAGTTTATGTTTCTATCTACCACAAAAGTAGTTATGCCATCTGGATGAAGCTCTTTTTTTCTTGCAGTTGCAAGACGACCAAGCTCTCTAAAATCACCATATTTTATAAGCTCAAGTGCCTCTTGCTTTGTGAGTCTGCTCACTTTAGCTCCTCATCTTTAGCGATAGAATCAAGCACTCCGTTTATAAACTTAGGGGATTGTTCACTTCCAAATGATTTTGTTATCTCAACTGCTTCATTTATAACTACAGCACTATCAAGCCCACTACTAAGTATCTCATAAGCCCCTAGTCTAAGGGTAGCTCTCTCTATCGCTCCAAGTCTATCAAACTCCCACTCTTTTAGGTGTTTTGCTATAGCCTCATCTATCTTTTGTAGATTTTCTAGTGTACCATTATAAAGTTCAAGGGCAAACTCTTTTTGTTTGTTTCTTATCTTTTTCTCTTCAAGTATCTCATCGGTATGAAGCTCACTGTTGCCATTGCCAAGGTCATGTGCATATAGCAGACTAACAACTGCCATCCTTGCTTGTTGTCTAGTTGCCATTATATTTTCTCATAAAGATCTAACATCTCAATAACAACAGTCATCGCCTCAAAACCTTTATTTCCTGCTTTTGTCCCGGCTCTCTCTATCGCTTGTTCTATAGTGTCGGTTGTTAATAGTCCAAAAGATACTGGTTTTTTGTGTTTTAAACTAACAGTAGCTATGCCTTTGGTTGCCTCTGCACTCACATAGTCAAAGTGTGGGGTAGAGCCTCTTATAACAGCTCCAAGTGCGCAGATAGCATCATACTTACCACTGCTAAGGAGTTGTTCTATCACCATAGGTAGCTCAAATGCTCCTGGAGCTAGTACATGAGTTAGGTCGCTACTATCTCCACCGTGTCTGCTAAATGCATCTTTAGCTCCCTCAACAAGTCTATCTACTACAAAATGGTTCCATCTTGTGCTAACTATGGCGATTTTTTTGCCATTTATTACTCTTAGTTTTCCCTCTATTAGGTTCATTTTATCTCCCTTATCTGTTTTATAGTTTTTATAAGATTTGCTAAATCATTAAGTTTTATCATATTTGGTCCATCGCTTAGTGCTATAGATGGATCAAAGTGGGTCTCAAAGAAAAACCCATCTACTCCAACCGCCGCCGCCGCTTTTGCTAGATAGGGTATCATAGTGCTATCTCCCCCTGTTTTGCCACCTAATGAACCAGGTGCTTGAACAGAGTGAGTCGCATCAAATATAACAGGAGCAAACTCTCTCATAATGACAAGTGAGCGCATATCAACTACGATATTTCCATACCCAAAGCTACTACCCCTTTCACATAGATAGACTCCATGTTTTTGTGAGTTTTCAAAACTCACCTCATCACACCCTCTAGTTTTTAAAACCTTTAGAAGTGAGTGTTTCATATCGGGTGGGTTTATAAATTGCCCCTTTTTGATATTTATCTCTTTAGTTGTTTTTGCACACTCAACAAGCAGGTCTGTTTGGCGACATAAAAAAGCAGGAATCTGAAGCATATCGACAACTTCAGCTACCGCTTTTACTTGATGCGATTCATGAACATCGGTTACAACTTTGTAGCCAAAATCATCTTTTACTTTTTGAAGAATCCTAAGCCCCTCGTCTATACCAAGCCCTCTAAAGCTATCTAGTGAGGTTCGATTTGCTTTATCAAAGCTAGATTTGAAGTAAAAATCTACTTCACTATCTTTTTGGTAAGACTCAAGCTCTTTTGCTATTTTAAAAATATTTGCTTCACTCTCTATAACACAAGGTCCAGCTAGTAGCTTCATCTATTTAACCTTAATTTTTTTAAAAATATTATAACACAAATTTACTTCTCTCTACCAACAAGAACCCCTGCTAAAACTATCAAAATAACCCCAAAGGTAGTTATAAGTGATGGCAAATCATCGCCTAGCATAACCCCAACTAAGATAGCAAATGCTATATTTGAGTAACTCACAGCACTTGCAACCCCTGCTTTTGTAGTGGCATATGATTTTGTCATATAGTATTGTGACATAGTGCCAAGCACCCCAAGCCCTATGATGTATAACCAAACTACCCCGCTAGGGACTACAAACTCACCAAGTAAAAAATCAAGCTCATCTATATAAAAAAAGCTAGAGATAGCAAAAAGTATAATCGGTCCTATAGTTCCAACTAAAGTGAAAGATAAAACTATCATATTTGTCTCATAGTATTTTCTAAGCTCTCTTATAGATGTATAAGCTAGAGCTGCTCCTATGCCGCTAAATATACCAAGTAAATCGTACTTGCTTAGCCCAACACCGCTAGGTTGTGCTATAAGGATTATCCCTAAAAAACCGATAGCTATTGCCATCCAACCGCTAAAAGATAACCTCTCTTTTAAAAATAAGTATGCAAATAGTGCCGTAAAAAATGGTGCGGTTTTTGAGTAGGTAACAGCATCTCCAAGTGAGATGTGGGCGATATTGTAAAAGTAAGCAAGAAGTGATAAAAACCCCATAAGTCCACGAAAAAAGAGTAAAAAAGCTCTTCCGCCAACTGAGCTGATATTTGATTTGTATATAGCATAGCCTATGATAAAAACACCAAAAAGGTTTCTAAAAAAGACAACTTCAAGTGAACTCATATGCTGCGATGCTAGTTTTGCAAAAGCTCCCATAAAGGCAAATAAAAGCGATGCTATAAGCATATACTTTATCCCATTATCTAAGCTTTTAAAAAAATTACTCAAGAGCTAACCCCATGTGATATAATTTGATTATGAGAATCAAAAAAATATTTAATTTTATACTAGAACTTCAAAACAGATATATACCTGCTCTTTTGTTTATAGCTCTATTTTCTGCATTTTCATATATAAATATGATATATGCGATAAACTCTTTGCAAAAAGATGGAGAGATTATAAACAGAAGTGGCATACAAAGGATGTTATCACAAAATCTTGTATTAAAATCGCTTAATTATCTAACAGATCAATCTACTCAAAATCAGATATTACTACAAAATAATATAGATTATTTTTTAAAATCCCACAACGAACTTATGAAAATAGAGCAAAATAATGCCATAAAAAAAATTTACTATCAAGATGGGCTTTTAGAGATGCTAGATGAGTTAGCGGGTGAGCTTAAGTTATTTAGTACTACTCCTAGTTATGAGCTTTTGTTAAGCATATCGGCTAAATCTCAAAGTGCATTGCCGCTACTATCAGATGTTGTTAAAGAGTATGAGCTAGAGAATCTCTCAAAGGTAAACAAACTCAAACAAAGGCAACTTAGTATATTTGCTATTACAGTTATTTTGCTTGTTTTGATGTTAGCGTTTATATTTTATCCAGCAGGTACAAAGATAAAAAATAACCAAGATGAGCTAGAGAAAAAAGTAAAAGATGAGGTTGAAAAAAATAGAGTAAAAGACGCCAAACTAGCCCAACAAGCAAGATCTGCTCAGATGGGTGAGATGATCGATATGATAGCTCATCAGTGGAGACAGCCACTAAACTCTATCTCACTTATAAACTCAAAGTTAGAGTTAGGGGCGATGATGGGAGATGGATTAAAAGATATCGAGCAACACACAAAATATATAGCGACTCTTATAGGGTATCTAAACCATACTATAGATGATTTTAGAAACTTCTACAGGGCTGAAAAACAAAAAAGTCTTATAGAGTGTGACAAAATAATCGATAGTGTTTTTGTTCTAATCCATCCACTTTTACAAAAACACAATATAGCTTTTCACAAAGAGATTTTGTGTGAAAAAAAAGTATATACATATAAAAATGAGCTAAAGCAAGTACTTTTAACTATAGTTGCAAATGCTATCTATGCACTAGATAAAAATGGAGTCAAAAACCCCTTTATAAAGGTTAAGTGCTTTAGTGAAGATGAGCATCTAAATATAACTATAAGTGATAATGGTGGCGGTATAGATGAGCAGATAATCTCTAAGATATTTGATGCAAATTTTACAACAAAAGGTAGCGAGGGTAGTGGAGTTGGACTCTACCTTAGTAGAACCATAATCGAGGATCATTGTGATGGTAAGATAACAGTCTCTAATAGTGATGAGGGGGCGGTTTTTAACATTAGGATAAAATTAGGCTAAAAATGGTAAAATTGAGTCTTAAATCGATTTTAGGAAATTGAAAATGGTATATAAAAAGATTATTGCACCGATAGGTTTGCTTTTGCTATTAGGTTTAGCAGGTTGTTCAGATAAGTCAGCTCTATATGAAAATCAAGATATAGGCAAAGGTATAGAGGAGTGTGTTCAAGATGGTGTGGCGGCTCCTAAGTGGACTTGCTTATCTGAAATAGATGGGTTTTATAGCACTGTAGGTATAGCACAAAAAAGTAGTGCAGGTTTGGCATATATGCGAAAAGTGGCACTTGCAAATGGTAGAAGCGAACTAGCTCATCAGATACAAACATTAGTAAAAGATAAAATAACCATCTATGCAGGAACTACGGGTAATGGTGCAAATGAAACGGTGGATAGTGCAACCGAGACGATAACAAAGCAGGTTGCAAATGTTGATCTGAGTAACTCTAAAGCGATAGATGTTTGGACTAGTCCATCGGGGGATTTGTATATGTTAGTTACAACTCCTAAAGATGGGACAAATGAGCAGATAAGAAAAAATCTACAAACAAGCTATAACAATCAAGATGCCCTTTGGCAACAGTTTAAAAGTAAAAATGCACTAGAAGATTTAGAAAAAGAGTTTCAATAATCTATGTACAAAAGGGTTCTATTACTCACCGCTTTAGCACTTTTTAGCTTTAGCGGTTGTACACAAAAAGAGGGTGTTTCATACAAAAAATATAGCGATATAGATAAACCTATAGTGATTCAAAAAGAACAAAAAGTAGCAGAATCGACTCAAGTAGAGATCTTAACTAAAGAGCAAAAAGCGCCAAACAAAGAGGTTTTAGCAGATAAAAAACTAGAGCTAGATTATGAGCTAATCTATCGAGAAAATATAGTCCAAAGTGCTTTAGAGTATTTGGGAAAAAAGAGCGGTGGAGATTGTTCTGGCTTTATAGATATGATAAATATTCAAAATTTTGAGCCTTACTATATGGGTAGTGAGCTAAATAAATTTTACACAAACTCCTATAGATCAAAAGCTATGTATAACCTTTTAAAAAGTGAAGATAGACTAGTGGGTATAGATGAGCTAAAAATCGGTGATTTGGTATTTTTTGAAGATACCTTAGCTGGAGTAAAACGAAAAGTAGGAGCTTCTAACATAACACATGTTGGACTTGTTGTTAAGATAGATGATGATGCGACTATACATTTTATACACCATGCTAGTGGCAAAAATAAGATAGATCAACTAAATATGAACTACCAAAACAAAGAAGTTGTATCGGGTAAAGTGGTAAACTCATATATAAAGCGATGCCCAAAAAAAGGCTCAAAAACAGAGTGTCTAAGTTCAAATTTGTTTAGTGCTTTTGCTACTCCAACTTTTGATACGATAAGATTAACTCAAAACTAAATAGGTTATAAATAGATGAAAAAAATAGCAATAATAGGTCGTCCAAATGTCGGTAAAAGCTCACTCTTTAATAGATTTGTAAAACAAAGAGACGCTATCACTTCTGATGTAGCAGGAACCACTAGAGATATAAAGAAAAAAGAGGTTGTTTTTATAGATAAAAAAGCGATACTCTTAGATACAGGCGGTCTTGATAGCGGAAATGAACTTTTTGATAGGATAAGAGAGAAGTCGATAGAGGCTGCAAATGAGGCTGATATTATACTCTTTATGGTCGATGGTAAAACCCTACCTGAAGACGGTGATAGGAAGTTTTTTTATGAGCTAGAGTCGATGGGCAAAGAGGTTGCTCTAGTAGTAAATAAAATAGACAACGACAAACTAAAAGAGAAACTTTGGGATTTTTATGAGTTTGGAACCGATGCTATATTTGGCATATCGGTCTCTCACAACAGAAGCATAAACCCACTTATCGAGTGGATATACTCACACCTTCCAGATAGCGATAAGATAAAAGATGAAGAGGATGAGCCTGTTATAGATGATATAGAGGATGAGTTGTTTGGCGAGGTGAGTGAGTATTTTGAGTACGATGAAGAAGAGGTTAGTGAAGATAGTATATATGGTTTAAATGATGAGATAAAAGAGTCAGATGACTCAGATGAGATAAAAATCTCTATCATTGGTAGAACAAATGTCGGTAAAAGCTCACTTTTAAATGCTTTGCTTAAAGAGGATAGAAGTGTTGTAAGTAGCATTAGCGGAACAACGATAGACCCCATAGATGAGACGATAGAGTATAGTGGCAAAAAGATAACTTTTGTCGATACTGCAGGACTTAGAAGAAGAGGGAAGATAGTTGGGATCGAAAAGTATGCACTAGAGCGAACAAAAGCGATGCTAAATAACTCAAATATGGCGCTTTTAGTCCTTGATGCCTCCAAGCCTTTTTTAGATTTAGATGAGAAGATAGCGGGGCTTATCGATCAAAACTTTTTATCGTGTATCATAGTGCTAAACAAATGGGATGAGGCAGATAAACAGAAGTTTCAAGAGATAATCGATGATGTAAGATATAGGTTTAAATTTTTGGCATATGCCCCTATCATCACACTATCAGCTCTTACAAAACAGCGAGTCGATAAACTTTTTGATTTGATCTTAAAGGTAAATGAAAACTACTCGCAAAGGATATCAACATCGATGATAAACGAAGTGCTTCAAAAAGCGATGAGAAGACATCAGTTGCCATCTATGCATGGGCAGATTATAAAAATCTACTATGCTACTCAGTATGAAACTAGACCCCCAAAGATAGCGATTATTATGAATAAACCAAAAGGGCTTCACTTTACATATAGAAGATATCTTACAAACAAAATAAGAGAGGCTTTTGATTTTAGCGGAACACCTGTACTTTTTAAGGCGAAGAAAAAAGGGGAGAGGTAGGGCTATTTAGCAAAAGTTAATAAAACCTCTTTTTCTATCACATAAAGCTCATATCTTATATTTTTAAAGTTTTCACTTTGCCCTATATCTTCAAGCTTATATATCTCTTCTAAAACTCTGCTAGACTCTTGAGCTCTTTTAAAGTTTTCACTTTGCCCTATATCTTCAAGCTTATATATCTCTTCTAAAACTCTGCTAGACTCTTGAGCTCTTTTAAAGTTTGCTATGATTATCGATACTATATCTTCTCTTTTTAGCTCACTATTAGTCGATGGCCTTAGTACATCATTTGCACTATCTCTTTGTTCTAGCAGGTCTATATAGTTTTTTGGTTTTATCTTATGTCGGAGGTTTTTTAGTTTTGCGGAGTTAGTTTTGTCGTTATAGGTGTATCTTAGTATATCTTCTACAACTCTGATGCCCTCTCTTAAGCGATTAAGATTGGCATCTAGAGTTCTTAAAAGAGTATTAGTCATCTCTTCCAAATACACCAAAAAGGTGAAGTAGTGATGTAAAGATATTTAAAAAATCAAGATAAAGAGCTATCGCACCTTCTATAGGGGTACTATAGTTTCCATTCATGATATTTTGTGTATCGTATATAACAAGTATGCTAAAAAGCACAACAGCCCCAGCCGATATAGCAACAGCTAAAAGAGGATTTCCTAAAAATAGATTTACTATACTAAATCCTATAATAACAAACAAAGCTATCATAAGAGGTTTAGAAAAAGATGTAAAATCTTTTGTTGTTTTGATGGCATAAAAACTCATAGCCCCAAACACAACCGATGTCATAGCAAAAGCATTACCAACTATAACAGCACCGCCGTTTAGTCCAAGTACCGAAGATAGTAGCGGTGCAAGTGTAAGACCTGTCATAAAAACAAATCCAAACATAACCGCTAGATTGATACCAGGCTTATGTTTAACAAAATGTAAGCCTATTAAAAGCCCTATCTCTAAAATGATAAGTGGTATAAACATAGCAGATATAGTAGCAGCAAGGGGCACACCTATGTATGCTCCAACAGCTCCAGCCATCATAGAAGCGGCAAAAAGCTTATAAGTCTCTTTGACAAAAGCTATTATCCCAGTGTCGTTTCTTGTATCAGAGTATGTTTGTCCATACCCAACATTTCTTGCATAATCACGATCATACAATCCCATAGTTTTCCTTATTTTGGTTTTTATAAAATATAATGTGATTTTACATATAAAGAGTTAACAGTAAACTACAATTATATTTATGATATCTTAAGCAAACATTCTCTATACTTCCACTCCCAAACAACTAGAGCATTTTACTTTTATGTTTAAAGTATATAAAGAGCCAAACTCTTCTCTTATTGTTTATGATCATTGAAAACTAAGCAAGTAGTTTTTAGATACATTTATAATATATTTAATATCT